>ERZ773224.642-NODE-642-length-48920-cov-4.823493_pt1 | contig 48920 bp, 59 predicted proteins | sample MGYA00580526_ERZ773224 | MGnify/ENA primary metagenome ERZ773224 (study PRJEB29015, sample SAMEA2737743) | human gut metagenome | biome: human gut; feature: human-associated habitat; material: faeces | place: China | collected 2012 ... | reverse complement strand
GTAGAGCAGAGGACTGAAAATCCTCGTGTCGCTGGTTCGATTCCAGCTTTGGGCATTAGGCAAAAACTCCGAAAACCCTATAAAATTAAGGCTTTCGGAGTTTTCTTTTTGGTTAAAAAATGCCTTGGTGGGCACGAGGTGGGCAGAAATTTATAAAAAATTGATTTTGTCCATTTTTTTATTGTCGTTAATCACAACTTGCTCAGTAACATGGATGTAAATATCCTGTGTTATATCGCTGTGACTGTGCCCAAGTCTCCTGGCGATTTCGTCCGGAGTCATGCCGGCAGCAGCTAAAAGAGAAGCATGTGTGTGTCGGAGCTTGTGAGGTGTGATTCTGTGTCCAAGTACTGTCTCGGTTGCTTCTCTCAAATACTTTCCATAGGCTGCATGGGACATGTAGGATCCTGTGTGGATGTCCGGCAGGAATAGATCACTTCTCAGCCCCTGCTCTAAAAGCTTTTCTTTACGCCATATGCGGCACCGCCTGATCACGGTTTCAAGCTCCGGTTGTATATGCACGTCTCGTACTGAGTTATCTGTCTTGGGCGTTGTTATGATTTTATTGATAGTATCGTAAGTTTTAGTAACATGAATGACCTTGTTCTGCAGATCAACATCTGTATCTTCAAGGGCAATGAGCTCACCTGTACGAAGCCCGGTAAGTATTAGTATTTTTGTGGCGTAATACCAGTGCCAATGGTTCTTGCTTCTGATGTATTCAAGAAGTTTGGCTATTTCCGCAGGCTCAAGATATTTATCGGCGGTATCTGCCGGGACGACATCTTCAAACGGCTTCATTTTACGGATGAGTTGATAATTGTCATGATAATCATTTTGATATCCCCAGTTAATCATTGCCTTAAGCCTGGTAATGTAGGTATTTAATGTGCTTATGGGCTTACCGGATTTAAGCAGCTTTTCATTGAGATACTGGGCAGTAATATTGTCTACAAGTGTATCATCTCCAAGTAATTTAATAACCGAGGTCAAAATGATGTTGTTCCGTTTGGTTGTGGATTTTTTATAGAGTATTTCCTGATTTTGGATATAGATTTCCTGCAGGTCTCCAAGCGTGATTTTTGTGTTAATTTTTGTGCACTTAAGAGCCTCTTCAATTTTTGCATTTAAGAGCTTAATTGCCTTGTTTCTGTTCTGCGGAGTATCCTTAGGCATGATCACAGCGACCTTTTTAAGTTTTTCCGAGAGAGGGTCCATATACCTCTCACAATACTTGATTGTTCCGTTCTTTTTAATTTCTGTCCACATATATATTCCTCCTGTATGAGATAGAAAAAATCCTATCAAAATCAGAAGGCTTGTGATATAATACACTCGTGTATGCGTTATATATAAGCCTTCTTAGGTTTGTAGGTAACACACCCCCTCAGATGGGCCAACATCTGGGGGGATTTTTATTTTATTTGGCTTCTTCAACAGCGTCCCAGAAATCATCTTCGTTGACTATTGTCAGAAGCTGGCCGTTCTTTCTTCGCTGAACGGCGTCTTCAACTTTTCTGCCATAACACGAAAATGCCCAACATGGATTACCGTCATTACCGACGACAAGATAGCGAGTCTTTCTAGTTGGATTGTTTTTGAAGGTTCCACCCAAGTTAGTAATTATCTGAGCTATTTCTTTCCGTGTAGCTTTAAGAGACTGCCCGGTGAAGCATATTTCATTGTTTGCAATCTGCATATCTTCACATATGGCACAAATGCCCTTGATACTGTATTTTTCTCTTAATTTGTTTAATTCAATATCATTCAGGTTGTAAGATGATTTTAAATCTACAAAATTGCTCAAAAAGCCTTTTAGCATGTCACGCTCTTCATTTGTGATTACTCCATCCTCCAACACAGAGAGCAGGACGCTTTCTATCTCGTCAAATGGGTAGCAGCCTGACAAGAAGTGATTTTCGTCTATCCATGACTTAAGGGTATATACTTCACTATCCAGTATTTTATCATCTGCCAAAATTCCATGTATCATACCGGATAAGAATTGAATTGATGAGGTGACTATATCGTAGTAATCTGAGTCCGCTGTGAAGTTATCACATACCCACATGATGTCACTTGCTTCCTCTGCGGTAAGTATCTCGTCCTCGTAAGCAGTCTGGATCATTGGAATTAACTCGTTGAATGGATGGCGGTCGATTAGATTAGCATGGCATAGGCACCAGTGGCTTAACTCATTAACTTCATCCTCTGTGATCTGCCCATCGGCGTGTATTCCGGCTACAATGCCCTTTAAGGTGTTGATTGCCTTATGTAGTTCTGCAGGCTGTGTGAATTGCCTGTATTCTGATATGTTCTGTGCACTCATATATATTTCTCCTTATATTTAAAATTTAGCTCTAAGCTCTACAACCTTTCCAATGATCCTTACTGGTTTAGTCTTTATTGTATCATCATCAAAGTATATAGGAGCATAATTGGGGTTTGTAGAAATCAATTCAAGCCCTTCCTTGTACTTCCTGAGCCGTTTACAAACGGCGTCATCACCATTAACCATTGCTATGACTATATCACCTGTTTCGGCGTCATCCTGCTGTCTGACTATAACTACATCGCCGTTACTGATCTTAGGTTCCATACTGTCACCCTTAATTCTCAGCGCAAAAAAGTCTCCGCTCTTAGCCAGTTCCTCTGTGATCTCCTCTGTATCCTCAATTTCGGTTATAGCATTAATCGGTATACCTGCTGCTACACGTCCAAGTACATTTATTGTTACCCCATTTTTCTCATGGGTAACAATATTATTTTCTTCAAGTTGAAGATTTTTATATGCCAAGTCATCAATGTCTACTTTAAATAAATCTGACAATTCTCTCATTTTTTTGAAAGGAGGTTCCGAGATACCAGACTCCCATTTTTGTATCGTTGTGTAAGATTTATATCCAAGTTTTTCTGCAATATATTCTTGCGATAATCCCTGCTTAAGCCTTAAATATCGAATATTGTCACCTAACATTGTACTACCTCCTTTCTTGTAAGTAGAATACATTATATGCGAAAATAATTCAAGTGATTTTTAATAAAGCAAAAAAATAATTGAAAATAATTCAAGTAATATCTTGACACATGAATTTAATTCATGTAATATCATTGACATGAAAATAATTCATGTGGAGGTGATAATGGAATGCAGCAGTATACATTAAAAGAATTGCGGGCACGAAAAAATGAAACACAGGAACAGACAGCAAATGCACTGGGGATATCCACGCAGACCTACAATGCTTGGGAAAAAAGCATATCAAATGTGTCAATAAGTAAGGTAAATGCATTAGCTAAGCATTTCGGTGTAAAGCTTGGAGAAATTTTTTTAAATTAAACATGAAAAATATTCATGTAAAGTCTAGAACAACGGAGGTGAGAAGGTGACACTTTATAGAATAGAAGAAAAGAAATATCTGTTAAGAAGAATAGCAAGGATAAAACCGTATGACAGCAATAGCAAAAAGATATTGAAATCAATGTCTTTAAAGCAGCTCAGAGAAATAGTCAACATAATAACAGCAATTGATGGCTGGGATGCAAAACCGGAATGCAAGCAGTGCAAAAAGTTAAATGCTGCAATGAGGATGTACGAGGGTTTTCGATGGAGATTTCAGGAAGACAATTTTCTGCCGTGGCAGCTTGGATTTGATAAGGACACGGAAACAATTTTGGTGCCAGAAGAAATGCTTTTGCATTTTATACAGTTAGCCAATCCGGGACAGCCGGAACATCGAATACGACTTACCAACTATCCCAGAAAGTAGATTACTTAATATCAATGAGAAAATTCAACAATGCTTTTGAACTGTTTAGAAAGCGTTGTTCCATGCAGATCACAGTCTTATCAGTGAGTGCTATCAAATATGCAGTGTTGTCGTAATAAGAACAAGTTATATAGCCTTTGCGATGCAAAGCACAGCATATAGAAAACAAATCATCAGAACCTATATCTGAAAAGTAATTTTCGTGTAAATAAGCAACATTTGGATAGCGACGTGCTTGATCGTCAGGCATGGAAGACTTGCGATCTAGGTAGTTTTTGTACAGAGAAACAATGACCTTTTTCTGAGCTTTTGTTAGGTCATCCATAAGTTAATACCTCCCTTCATAAGAACTTGGCTCTGGCGGGAGCCTGTAACTTGAGTATAAGGAGAAAACGAAGCAATGTAAATAAAAATCAAAACAATATAGGAGGATGGATATGATTTTATCAAGTAAAGGACATGTAGAGATTGAAGGAGACACAGCATTAATATGCACAGAAATGGATTGCCTTTTGGCGGCGTTTAGGAATGAATTGAAAGAAAGGCTTGGAAAGGATAAGGCGGAAGCAACCTTTGAGAAAATAGTGAAAAATTCAAAAAACACAAGTGAACTCATCAGCAAGAGCAGCAAGATGGTTAAGATCATACTCGGATTTAGTGAGGAGGGTGAGTAAGTTGGCAAAAGGAGCTGCAGGGCTGCATATTAATAGCGTCAGCTATATTACGGCATGTCCTTACATCAGTAAGGCAGACATGAAGAACATGTTCCATGTGTCTTCCAGTACTGCTACAAGACGTGTGTCCGAACTGGACGCATATGTAAAAAAGGGTAGATATGGTCCATATGCCATATTGGACGGAACAGGTGTGACCTGGATCAACCTCTTGGTATTAATAGATTACCTCAAATACAAGAAGGATCTTGATGAAGGCAAGCATGTTCCGCCGTATGACCCTTATCAGACGGCACAGGCTATAGCGTGGGGTGAGTTATCTCAGAATATGATGTGACATTAGTTGGCATAAAAGAAGCACCTTTGGACGGCAATCCGCAGGTGCAAAAAAAAGAATGTTCACTCGTATTGTAGCAAACCGGAAGGAAAATATCAATATGTATTACAACGTATGCACACTATGTGGTGCTCATCTGGATCCGGGTGAGCACTGCGATTGCAAAAAAATTAAATTGGCAAAAAATGAAGAAATAGAAAAAATGATAACAATAAATTCAGAGACCGGTCAGTATGAACTGGTAGACAGGAGGGAATAGAATATGAGCAAAATACCTGCAAATAAATGTTTGAACGATGATGATGACCATAGACGCTGCTTTGCAAGAGATGAGGCAGGGAAGTGTACATGCCTTAACAACACTACATTTACCGGCGATTGTCCGTTTTATAAGAGTATTGATAAGTTTTATTTAGACTTGGCTAAGTGTACCTTGTCTGGGGTGTAAGGGAGGAGCGGTAACATGAATGATTTCATTTATAGCACTCTTGCAGTGATGAGCACGGTGATCCTTTTATTCTGTGTCTTCTTTCATGAGGTGGCAGACTTCTGTCTGGGAAGACCGGGAAGGATATTATTTACAGCATTAGGCTTAATGCTTATGGCTCTTGCCATCCTTGGGATGGGTGCCAGGGAAAAGAGACTTGCAGTAGCAAGAGAAAAGAGGAGGAACAGGAATGAACAAGGTCATATTGATAGGCAGGCTGTGTAGGGATCCTGAGATCAGGTATTCTCAGCAGGGAGACGAACAGATGGCAGTGGCAAGGTATACCCTTGCTGTAGACAGAAGATATAAAAAAGACAATGAGCAGAGTGCGGACTTCATCAGCTGCGTAGCCTTTGGGCGTTCCGCAGAGTTCGCAGATAAGTACCTTAAGCAGGGTACGAAGATATGTGTATGCGGAAGGATACAGACAGGCAGCTATACTAACAGGGATGGCAACAAGGTGTACACAACAGACGTTGTGGTGGAAGAGCAGGAATTTGCCGAGAGCAAGAACACGGCAGGAAATGACGGCAGCAGTTCAGGGCAGCAGGCTCCTTCACCTGCTCCGGATCCAAGAGAAGCTTCCGGCTTCATGAGTATTCCAGAGGGGATAGAAGATGATCTACCCTTCAAGTAGAGGAGATGAGGATGATATGGGCAAGAACAAGGTAAGCAAGTACAGTAGCCAGAAGGTTGAGGTTGACGGCATTGTGTTCGACAGCAAGAAGGAAGCACGAAGATACAGCCAGTTGAAAGCCCTTGAAGCTTCCGGAGCAATCAGTGACTTGAAGAGACAACGGAAGTATATCCTTATTCCAACACAGAGAGCGTGGACTAATGAGATCTATGAAAGAGGACCGTATAAAGGATCATTTAAAAAAGGGAAAATCCTCGAAAATGAATGTTCATACCTTGCGGACTTTGTATACATAGACAACGACAATGGTGAACTGGTAGTTGAAGATACGAAAGGCTTTAAAACCAGAGACTATATCATAAAAAGAAAGCTTATGTTGTATACATACGGCATAAGGATAAGAGAGGTGTAAGCTATGGCAGAAAAAAGAATGTTCTCGTTACAGGTTATAGGCTGTGATGATTTTAAGGAAATGCCCTTATCTGCCCAGGCATTGTATTTTCATCTGGGCATGAACGCAGATGATGAGGGCTTCCTTAACAATGCTAAGAGCGTGAAGAGGTCTATTCTTGCGTCTGATGATGACATGAAACTGTTGATTGCCAAGGGCTTCATCATACAATTTGAGTCAGGAGTGGTTGCAATTCGTCACTGGAAAGTTAATAACCAGATACAGACAAGCAGGATCAAGCCGTCACAGTGTATTGAAGAAAAGAGACTGCTTGAGGTGAAAGAGGATAAGACGTATGATTTCAGCTCCGGGCTTAATTCTGATGATGATACATGCATTGATGATACTTCCGCAGGGCAGCAGGATACGGATATATCCAGCCATGACACAAAGTGTGATAGTTCTGATAACATTTGTCAGCAGAATGATAACACTTGCTGTCAAAATGTCAGCAAGTGTGAACAAAATGAAAGCAAATGTTGGAATAGTATAGATAAGATTAGATTAGATAAGGATAGTATAGATAAGTGTAGTATAGATAATATAGCCGCTTCTTCCGGCAAGAGTGCCGGCAGCAGAGCGGCAAAGGCTCCCAAGAAGAAGTATGGGGAGTATAAGCATGTACTCTTAACTGCTGCCGAATACGAGAAGCTTACTGCCGACTATGGCGAGGAAATCAGGGACAAGGCAATAAAATACCTGGATGAATACATAGCGGAGAAAGCATATAAATCTAAATCGCATTATCTTGCAATCAAAAGATGGGTGATTGATGCAGTAACTAACCAGGAAGCAAGGCAGTACCGATCAGGCAACAATGGTACTGCGTATGATCCAGGCAGGAACCGGGTGGCTGAGCAGCTTGACCGCTCATATGAAATGATGGCGAACTGGGCTTCATCAGGGTAACGAGGATACAGCAGGTAAATTGGTTAATGATTGCAAGGAGGACAGGCAATGGAGTTAAAGAGAGGCATGAACACAAGAGAAATGCAGCTAGGCAGCAGGAGAAAGAAGCTGCATGACATAGCAGGTTATTATGGATCCACAGCGCAGAGCAGACAGTGCATAGAGGAATGTGCGGAGCTCATACAGGCCATTAACAAATGGGACAGAGCACAGAGCTCAGGAGACCCGGAGAAAGTAAAAAAAGCTGTGGGCAGTATAGTTGAGGAGATTGCAGACGTTAGGATCATGCTTGACCAGTTGATCTATCTCTATGGCTGCGGTGAAGAAGTTGACAAGATGATGGACGGTAAGATCAACCGCCAGATAGTCAGGATTGGCATGGAGATTGGCATGGGAATAGCAAGGGATATGGGAGACAACAATGGATAAAGATTTCAAGTTTAATCATGAAAAATACTATGATCCAACAGCATACAAGGCACTCAGCAATGTGCAGAAAGGTGAAATGATGAATTTAAATGACAATAGGACAGGCGAGATATGGGATGTAAGTAACAAGAACGGAATGGATTACAAAGCACTGGTTATTGCTGATAATGGTCAGGTGGTTACATGCATCAAGTTAGTTGATGAAGAGACAAACAACTGTGATTTTAGCGTCATATGCCAGGGTAAGAAGTATGGAAGTAGCAGGATGATACAGTATACATTTACACAGTTTTGTGAGACATTCCTGAGGAAGTTAAAGGATGAGGAGTTCCGGGACATTATGGACAAGGTTGCAGGATCACTTGGAATTGAATCCAAGTGTGAATTGAAGGGTACTGTTGAGGAATTCATCCCTTTGCCTGAACCTGATAAATTTACAGAAATGGAACTGGAAAAAACAAAGATACAACTTGAAGTATATAAGGGGTTGTATAACGATTTAATCAAGAAAGTTATGAGGTAGTTGATATGGGAAATAATGGAAATACAGGGATTAGGGTTTGCGAAGGCAGAAAAATTCCCAAAATCATAGTAGATAAGATACAGCAGAGGAATGTCTAGTACATACTGCGAAGCAGAGGAACTTGTGGAAGAAGAATTTGCTGATTTAGTAATAGGTGAGGTGTGACATGAATAGAGAAGAATTTGCCACATGGACAATGGCACTTAAGACATACTACCCCAAAGAGAACCTGTTGCCGAACAACCAGGCTATGGAGCTGTGGTATAAGCAGCTACAGGATATTCCGTATGATGTTGCTGAAGCGGCATTAAATAAATGGGTGGCGACAAACAAATGGTCGCCAAGCATAGCAGATATTCGTGAAGCATATGTATCCGTGGCAGCAGGTGACTACCCCCTTGCAGGGGAGGAGTGGGATAAGGTAATGCAGGCTATATGCAAGTATGGATCATACAACCCGGTAGAAGCCTTAGCAAGTCTTAATCCCATCACAGCCAACACAGTTAGACAGATAGGCGGCTTCCGGCAACTATGCTTTTCCGAGAACATAGTTGCAGACCGGGCGAACTTCTATAGAGTGTATGACAGGAATGTGGAACGAGCACGGCAGCAGGCGCTAATATCGCCGCAATTAAAAATCACGATAGCCGGTATAGCTCAGAGGCAGCAGGCTATGATTGATAAAAATAACTAAGAAAAGAGGTAAGGATATATGAAAAAGAAGATATTAACAATCGGAATGACAGTAGCAATGGCTGCAGTACTTATGGCAGGATGTACTGAGTCTGCCAAAGTTACATACAACATGAAGCAGGAAGCAGAAAACTTCAACATTCTCCGGAGGTTTGCAGTAATCAACACGAGAACAGACAAGGTTGAATTTGAGCTGATTGGTGCCTTTAGTCGTGAGGACGCTACTAGCAGCCAGGTAACATTAGTTGTTGAGATGGAAGATGGCACATACAAGAGGCATATCATTGGTCTCAACGAAGACACCATGTATGTCATAGAAGATCTCGGAGGGGCTGAGGTCAACAAATACAAATATGAAGTGAACTATATTCCGGAGTCTATTATTCCGTTTACGATCACTGACAAAAAGTAAAGATAACAATAAATGAAAGGAGCCGAACCTCCGGCCGGGGTGACGATATATCGGGTTCCTGAATTAGAAAAATGAATATTGAAAATGATGATCTGATTGTTCGAGTATTTGGTGAAGACGGAGAACTGGACAATCCGAATGAAGAATTAAACGCATGGAAAAAACGTAAAAGTGAAGCAAGAAACAGAATGGTACGGCTTCAAAATCTGCCCTATGAAGCAAAGGTAAACCGGAGCAGAATTAGGGCAAATGAATTTTATGAGCAAATGCTTACAAGGTATAAGAAGGCACATGTAAGTGTTGGTGGTTTAGATAGCATTACTTTACATGTATTTCTGAAATCCATAGGCATTAATGTCCCTGCGATATCAGTGTCTTCGCTAGAAGATAAAAGCGTACAGAGGGTACATAAGGCTTTAGGCGTCACTATACTGACACCGTCAAAGACAAAAGTTGAAGTATTAAACGAGTGCGGATTTCCAGTAATCAGCAAGAGAATTGCAGGAAAGATTGAGTTGCTACAAAATCCAACAGATAGAAACACTACGGTAAGACATGCAATCATCACCGGCGAATGTGGTGAGCAAGGACATTTTCAAAAAGACAGCCGAATGAAGCTGCCACAAAAGTGGCTTAACATATTCGGAGGTTATGAAAATGAAAGAGAAGGGGTAATGTACTATAAACCAAACTTCAAAGTGTCAAACAGGTGTTGCTATTGGCTAAAAGAGAAGCCATGTGATGATTGGGCGAAAGAACATTCAAGCTATCCGTTTCTTGGTTTGATGGCGTCAGAAGGTGGGCAGAGAGAGGAAGCTCTGACAGACCACGGCTGCAACTACTATGGCAAGACAACTATGAGATCGGCTCCGTTTGCTCCATACTTAAGGAATGACATCCTTAGGCTGGCTAGGGATATGGATGAGTGGTATCACGCACACACAGATGTATTTGCTAAGCTATACTATGAACAGCCATATAGCAAGGACAAGGATGGCAACATAATACCTTATGAACCTGTTGAGACAATCATACCGGCTATATATGGACAAATACAGGATGATGGACACGGCAATCTCAGAACGACAGGAGCACAGCGTACAGGTTGCAGCATGTGTGGCTTTGGAATCCATATGGAAGAACGACCACACAGGTTTGATAGACTCAGAGAGAGGAATCCAAAGGAATGGGAGTTCTACATGTATCGATGCTGCACGGATCCAGAGACTGGAGAGAAATTCGGCTGGGGAAGAGTCCTAGATTATATCGGAGTGCCATGGGAAGATGTACCGGCGGTACAGCTGAGTATATATGATTACCCGGAGGTGCTGCCATGATACACGGAGAATTGATAGTTGACAACTTCGCTGGCGGTGGCGGTGCTTCCACCGGCATAGAAATGGCTACCGGGTACAGTGTTGATATTGCTATCAATCATGACCCGGAGGCTATAAGAATGCACCAAGCCAATCATCCAACTACTAAGCACTACTGCGAAAATGTATGGGCGGTTGATCCTGTGGAAGCCTGTGAGGGACATCCGGTAGCTCTTGCCTGGTTCTCTCCTGACTGCAAACACTTTAGCAAGGCCAAGGGTGGCAAGCCCAAGGACAAGAACATCAGAGGGCTTGCATGGGTAGCCTGCAGATGGGCAGCACTTGTAAGACCCAGGGTAATCATGCTGGAGAACGTGGAAGAGTTCAAGACTTGGGGACCACTTAACAGGGGGAATCATCCAATCAAGAGCAAGCAAGGTGACACATTCAGGCGGTTTGTATATCAGCTTAATGACTTAGGATACAACGTACAGTACAGGGAGCTTGTGGCAGCAGACTACGGTGCCCCAACTACAAGGAAGAGGTTCTTCTTAATAGCCAGGTGTGATGGAGGGGATATCATATGGCCGAAGCCTACACACGCTCCCATGGACAGCGAAGAAGTTAAGGCTGGATTGCTTAAGCCTTATGTAGGAGCATATACACAGCTTGATTTCAGCCTACCATGTCCGAGTATCTTTGATACATCAGAGCAGATCAAAGAGAAGTATGGTATCAGAGCGGTAAGGCCGCTTGCATCGAAAACTATGCAGAGGATTGCACGAGGCTTGAAGAAATTTGTATTAGACAACCCTGAGCCGTTCATAGTACCTATTGTCTACGGTGAACGAATAGGACAAGCTCCAAGAGTTCACGACATTAAGAAACCACTACCGACAATAGATCACAACCGGTTGGTTACGGCTACGCTCATCCAGTATCATTCAGAGACTGCCTCCGGCGGAGTACGAGGACAGACCATAGAAGCCCCTATCATGACAGTGGATGGGTCGAACAGATACGGACTTGTCACATCATTCCTTAGCAAGTTTTATAAGACCTGCACAGGTCAGGATGAAAGAGAGCCATTACATACAGTGACTACATCAGCCGGGCACTTCGGAGAGGTTAGAGCGTTTCTGATCAAATACTATGGCGAAGGTACTGGCCAGGACATTGAACAGCCACTTGACACAGTGACATCAAGAGACCGGTTCGGACTTGTGACCATCAAAGGCGAACAGTATCAGATAGTGGATATTGGACTTAGGATGTTGGAGCCGAGAGAACTGTATGGGTGCCAAGGCTTCCCAGATGATTACATCATAGATCATGACAGCACAGGTAAGACATATTCAAGAAGTGAACAGGTTAAGAGATGTGGGAATGCAGTTTGTCCACCTATACCGGCGGCGATGGTGAGGTCGAATCTTCCAGAGCTTTGTGTAAGAAAAAGGATGCCAAACATGAGGATAGGCGAAGAAGAAAATGGACAGTTGTGTTTTGTGTAACGGGTTTGAGGGGATTTGAACCCCTCGGTGCCCAAATTTTGCGTTGATGATAATGAAATAACGATGAATTTTAGTGATATTTATGAATGGCTTCAATCAGAAGCGGAATAGGAGAGAACATGGAAGACAGATATTTATTCAAGGCAAAGAGAGCTGATAATGGAGAATGGGTTATCGGATTTCACGCATACATACATAAAAAACATTATATTTACACCGGGCAACTAATACACGGCGGATTGTATGATGTTGCTGAAAGATTTGAAGTAGACCCATCCACCATCTGCCAATGCACAGGTTTGAGAGACGAGCACGGCAAGCTGATTTGGGAAAATGATATTGTAAAAGATTTCTTCAGTGATGCGTGCGCACCAATTAGATATGGCAGTTATCAAAACTGTTTTGATAACTCAAAAGCAGAGCATATCGGATTTTATGTAGATTGGTCAGGAAAGTATACTAAAAATTACAGAAAAGATTTTGGTTATTGGATTCATATGGTTGATACAGAAGTTATCGGCAATGTATTTGACGATCCAGAGTTATTAGGGAGGAACGACGAATGAGTGTAAAACCAATATTGTTTAATACAGAGATGGTTCGGGCGATTCTGGACGGACGAAAGACTTGCACCCGACGTGTGATAAAGCCACAGCCTTATGGAAAGTGTACATACCCACTTGGTTTTGTTACCGACAGTACAGAAAAGAAAGAGGTAGGATGCTTTGGATTTGGCATTGATGAATACGGCGGTTCTATTCAGTATGCGAAGCCATCGTATCAGCCGGGAGATATCCTGTACGTTCGGGAAACATGGGAGCGTTTTGAATGTTGGAACTGTGATGGAGACGAAAGAGGAAATTGCCCCAAAGAACCAAAGAAAGGCGTTTTGGATAAAACTTGTGGTTGCTACATGTATCGGGCAACAGATGAAATACGCGGAGACGCGAAGTGGCACCCATCCATCCATATGCCAAAAGAAGCCACACGTATCTGGCTTAAGGTTACAGATGTAAGAGTGGAGCGGTTGCAGGAAATAACAGAAGTACAGTCACAAGCGGAAGGCATAAGAGGATACTCTAAGGACGGAAATCTTTATAAGTATGCTGTTACTGATGATTGGTGGATTGATTTTCACAATAAACATAGAAAATCGTTTTTGGGTACTTGGTGGCAGGATATGCCTAGAACTGCAAAAGATGCGTTTTCATATCTTTGGAACTCCACCATCAAACCATCCGACTTTGACCGCTACGGATGGGGTGCAAATCCGTGGGTATGGGTAATAGAATTTGAACGGTGCGAAAGAAGAGACAGGCATTGAATTCTCAATCAGAGAAAACAAATAAGGAGATGTGGTCGGTGAAAGCAAAAGAATATTTAAGACAGGTGGAACTCCTGAACATAGGAATACAGCAAAAGAAGAGCTATGCATAGGAAAGAGAACGCCCAACATGCGGATAGGGGAAGAAGCTGATGGGCAGCTATGCTTTGTATAATTAATAAATGGAGGGTGATATAAGTAATGACAGATGAACATGTTAAAGCAGTGGTGAAAGAGACCATAGACGCATTGCTTGGAGAGTCAATGATCAAATATAGTGACCTGATCATATATGAGCAGATATCAGATAGGCTACGAGAATATTACAAGACAGGTGATGATCCGGTGCTTGAACGTGCGTTAGAAAAGCTTAAGAACCACCCACATATTAATTTGCTTGATGATTACTACCGGGACAATCTGACACTGGAGCATATAGCAGAGATCTACGGAGTGGAAGTAAGGACTGTAAGCCGGTGGAAGAAAAATCTGTGTATTAAGATCTACAAAACAATGGGGACGACCTGAATGGCCGTCTCTTTTTTATGCCCGAAAATGTCTATAGACAGTCATTCTAATATCATAAACATAGCCTTATCATTGATGTATGACGTATCGGAAAGAAAGGAGTGGAGGTATGGATAACATTACAGAATATATCAAGCCGGAACTGCTTATATTGGTTCCTGTCCTGATCGTGATTGGATTATTCCTTAAAGAGACAGAGAAGGTCAACGACAAGTATATTCCGGCAATCTTAGGAGCTGCAGGAGTGGTGCTGAGTGCACTGTATGTGTCAGCGGTTTCCGGAATAAGCCTTATGGGTATATTCACAGCAATAACACAGGGAGTTCTTGTGGCAGGGGCAGCAGTATATGTAGATCAGATTGCTAAGCAGGCAAAGAAGTAGGTGATTAGCTCATGTTAGAGTCAATAATAGTAGGGCTGTTAAGTCTGCTTGGAACCTGCATAGGCTCACTGGGTGGAATGAAACTCATGGGCTATCGTATAGAGCAGCTTGAAAAGAAGGTTGATAAACACAACCACTTTGCGGAGCGTATGCCGGTGGTAGAGGAACAGATTAAGGTACTCAACCATAGAGTGGAAGATTTAGAAAGGAGTGAAGGCAGTGGACATTAAGCAGTGTTTTTTAACAAATAATGATTGCTATAAGGCAGCAGGAAAGATCACACCAAAGGGTATAATCGTACATTCAACCGGGTGCAACAATCCTAACCTTAGAAGATATGTACAGCCGGATGATGGAATACTGGGAAAGAACCCAAACGGAAACGACTGGAACAGAGCAATGGCCAAGGGTGATCGCAAATGTGTACATGCTTTCATTGGAAAGGATAAAAACGGCACAGTAAGGGTATATCAGACTCTTCCTTGGAACTATAAGTGCTGGGGTTGTGGATCAGGCTCTAAGGGTTCATACAACGGTTCTTATATCCAGATTGAGATCTGCGAGGACGCTCTTAACGATAGTGCATACTTCACTGCGGCGTTCAAGATGGCAGCAGATCTGTGTAGGTATCTGATGGCTAAGTACAACATTCCGGTTGAGAATGTGATCAGTCACAAGGAGGCAGCAGCTAGAGGATATGCAAGTAGCCACGTAGATCCTGAACACTGGCTTGCTAAATTCGGTAAAGACATGAAGTGGTTCAGAAGTCAGCTCACTGTTAAGGTCATCAACGAAGAGGCAACCGGTATGCTCAAGCCGACAACAAAGCATGAACCGCTTGATAAGTTGAGCCAGCCGTATAAGGTCCGTATCACAGCAACAGCGTTGTACATACGTTCTGGACCTGGTACAGGCTATAAGGATGTTGGGCTTCTTACTGATGATAAGGCAAAGATAAAAAAGAACCCATCTTATTTTTTCCCCAAAAGTGTATACACCATTTCAGAAACAAAGAACGGATGGGGCAGATTAAAGAGTGGAGTTGGCTGGATATACCTCGATTATACCGAGAAGGTATAAAGGGGTGATTGTTTGGATGAACCAAAACTCAAACCACAGCTAAAATTAATGGCAACTTACTATAGGGGAGAATGTGCCGGAAATGCTGAAAAATCAGCGGTTAAGGCAGGTTATTCCCCGAAATATGCCAGAGGCAATGCATACAAATTAGTGGCAAGAAAAGATGTGCAGGAATATATGGCATATTTGGATTATTTACAAAATACTAATCCTGCCAATCCTGCACTTCACATAGCGTCAGTTAATGAGATACAGGCTTTCTGGACAAATGTCATGAAAAGCCCTGAGTGGGAGATGAAAGACCGACTGAGGGCAGCAGAGAGCCTGGCTAAGAGCAGGGGAGCATTTAATAATGATTGGTAAGACATTATCCGATTTTTATAGGTCAAAAGAATGGGAGAAGCTGCTTAAGGTATTGAAGGTTGAAAGACTGGATGAACATAAGCAACTCATATGTGCATACTGCGGCAGACCTATCACCAGAAAGTATGATTGTATCGGACACCATCAGGTTCCGCTTACTGAGGACAACTACATTGACGCAGACGTATCACTTAATCCTGACAATATCGTATTCGTACATCATAAATGCCATAACCTAATTCATGATAAATTGGCTCGTGGAAGACAGTCTGTGTACATAGTATACGGCTCACCCATGAGCGGTAAGTCCTCCTATGTTAATGGTGTTAAGTCACCCGGTGACTTGATAGTAAGCATGGATAGCATTTGGAACTGTGTATCCGGATGTGTTCCATATATCAAGCCGCCGAGGCTTAATGCTGTTGCCTTTGGGATGAGAGACTACTTGCTTGAATGTGTCAAGTATAGAAGAGGCAGGTGGCAGAGTGCATATATCATAGGTGGATATCCGTTGATATCAGAGCGTGAGCGGCTTGCTCGTGAGCTTGGTGCAGAGCTGGTGTTCATCGACACGGCAAAGGAAGAGTGCATAGACAGGCTTATGAATATATCCGATGGCAGGAATGTAGATGAATGGAAGAGATACATTGATGATTGGTGGGAAAGGTACACCCCCCTCTAAGAGGGATTTTTAAGCCTTACGGGGGACTGTTGGGTGGGCATAATTCTCACAGCAACCAAAAAAATGAGATTTTTGGAATTGAGAAGGAGAAAGAATGGCAACGTATGGTTTTGACGGCGAAAAAAACAAAATTCCTGTAATGCCGGCGAATGATACCGGCTGGGTAAAGGCAACAACCTCAGACTCACTTATCACAACTAACAATATATACAGCAGGCTGCTTAGTGGAGTGCTGTATGTGGTTGGGGCAGTGGCAATAGACACTGGATCTACCGTAGGTGAGCTCAGTGCAAATCTTACATTGGCTCATACTAATTCATTTAACAAGATGGGCAGTGTTGAACAGCCGATTGCTGTCCGAAATAACGGACTTGGAACAGTACATGAGACCGACCTCGGAGTGGCGGAGCTTAAGGGAAATGTTATGAAGCTTAGCTTCTCGGTGCAAAATGCACAGAAATACATTGCTTACATCAATATGGCGATACCGCAGTAAGAGGTGGCGTATGGATAGACGAACACAGCTAAAAAAGATAATAAAGAACAACAACGAACTTGTGGATAGATTGATAGATGAGGTCATGTTCATGGAAAGCCAGCTTGAGAAGTATAGAAATCTACCACAGATAAGAGTTGATCCTAACAATCCTGAGCGACAGAAAGCTACTCCGGCGGCGAAGCTGTACAAAGAAACACTGCAGCAATATACAAATGCTATTAAGGTGCTGGCACATTGTACAGGGCAGGACGCAGACAGTGATGAGAGCCCTCTCAGGATATGGGCTAAAAAATATACCCAGGCTCTTAAGTAATGTGGAGGTGAGTACATGCTGATACAGAACAGGGTTATATGGACCCCAGACAATAGCCACCTTCTCAGGTACAAGGAACTCTGTGAGGACGGCACATACATTATCGGCGAGGATTTAAAGACGCAGCTTAATAACCTGCGTGAAGACATGCAGACCGGTGAATATCTGTACAACACAGACGCTGCCAATCTGCGGATGAACTTTATGGAAAATTGCCTGAGGCTCACAAAAAGTCCTTTTTATAACCAGCCAATGGTCCTTATGGACTGGCAGAAGGCTTTTATCGAAGCTTCATACAGCTTCAAGATGGTCGATACAGGCTTTGACCGCTTCAAGCGTATTTTGTTAGAGATCGCTCGTAAAAATACAAAGAGCGAAACATGCTCAGCTCTTGGCATGTCAGAGTTGATTGTTGGAAACCCCGGAGCGGATATCGTATGTAGCTCTAATGATGACAACCAAGCGTCAATCACATATGACGCTATAGATGTCATGAGATTGCTGATAGATCCTGAAAGTGTGGATACCCACAGAAATCAGAGATTTTTAAGCAACAAAAATAATGGATCTAAGATATTTAAGCTATCGGACAGAACCAGGAACAAGGAAGGCAGAAACATTGACTTCGCTATCGTGGACGAGGTTCACGAAATGAAAACGAATGTCATTGTTAAATCAATAGAGCAGTCCCAGTCCTTAAAAGATAATCCCAAACTGTACCTTATCACTACAGAAGGGTTTGTTGTTGATGGATTTCTTGACGAGGAACTTAAGAAAGCTCACAGGGCGATCTACCGGGAGGATGACTCACTTGCTTCAAAGAGAAGGCTTGACTGGTTATATACACAGGACTCTGAAACAGAGGTGTGGACTAACAGAAAATCGTGGATGAAATCCAATCCGACCCTTGGAATGGTGAAGAAGTGGGATTATCTCGATGAGCAGATAGAGCTTGCCAAGCAATCCAAGGCAGACAGGATTTTTGTAATGTCGAAAGATTTTAACATCAAGCAGAATGGAGTCCAGAGCTGGCTTGATCTTGAGGATTACACATATCCGGCAACTTATGACATTGAGGAGTTCAGAGGCAGTATATGCCTTGGAATGGTAGATCTGGCAGAAACAACAGACCTGTGCTGTGCCAAGGTGCTGTTCATGAAGCCTGGAGAACCTATCAAGTACATACACACGCAGTATTTTGTGCCTAGATCAAAACTGGATGTTGATAAGGATGACCACAAGGCAGGAGCACACTACAAAGAATGGGTAGACGCAGGTTATATCACAGTCTGCCCGGACAATGAGATAGATCTGGCAGTGGTAGCCGACTGGTTTTACAAGCTGTTTTTGGACTATGGTATCAGGCTCATATATTGCGGATATGATCAGAGGTTTTCAAAGGACTGGATCAACAGGATGAATGAATATGGTTGGACAAGAGAGGGCAAGGAGCTTGAGATGGTGCTGCAGAACGCAGACACGCTCAACAATGCCATCAGACTTGTTGAAGCTGATCTAAAAAGCCAGTTGATCAATTACAACGAAAATCCCGTGGACAGATGGAACTTTAAAAATGCCTGTCTGCAGGTGAATGACAAGCGGCAGGCGTTGTGTATTAAGACTACAAATGAAAATAAGATAGATGGCTCTGTAACCCTGATAGGTCTATATGAGATGTATCGGCGGCACAAGAGCGAGCTTACAGAAATGGTAAATAGAATGAGGGCAACTAAGAAAGGGGACTAAGATGGGTTGGTTTAGCGGCTTCCTGAAAAAACGAAGAACAAACAATCTGCTTGCAGAAATGATGAATGGTTATACACCGATATTCAGTCAGTTTGGGCAGGATATATATGCCAGTGATGTGGTGCAGCAGGCGGTTAGTTGTATTGTCCAGGAGTGTCAGAAGCTTCGCCCCAAACATGTAAGGGTCGAAGGTTCTGATATAATTCCTGTAAATGATGATCTGCAACAGCTCTTGAAAGAACCCAATAGGCTTATGACTACAACAGATTTTATCGAAAAGGTAGTATGGCTTCTCATGCTTAACTACAATAGCTGGATAATCCCCACATATGCCGTGTGGCGAGATGATAAGGGGAGGGAGAAGAAACGCTACACAGGTCTATTCCCTGTCATGCCTACAAGCGTAGAGTGGCAGCAGGATGGCAACAATGATCTGTATGTCAAGCTTGGTTTTCTTAACGGATATGAGACAGTTCTTCCGTACAGCGATGTGATACATATAAGGTACAGATACAGCGTCAATGAGCTTATGGGCGGCAATGAATTTGGACAGCCTGACAACTCATCCTTGCTTAAGACATTGCAGATCAACGATGACCTGCTTGAAGGCGTAAGAAAGGCTGCAAAGAAAAGCCTTGCAGTTACCGGCGTGGTCAAATTCAACACATACATGGATGATGGCAAGACTGAGACGGCCATGAGGGACTTGGAGAAGAAGCTCAATCAGAACATGAGCGGGTTTCTCCCACTTGATCTTAAGAGTGAATATATCCCTATCAATCCAAATATCAAATTTGTTGACGCCGAAACTCTTAAATTCATAGATGAAAAAATACTTCGTAACTTTGGAGTTCCATTGCCGATATTAATAGGTGATTATACAAAGGCTCAATATGAAGCTTTTTTCCAAAAGACGATAGAACCTCTTGTATTGCGTATGAATGATGCTTTTACAAAGACACTGTTCACGGATAATCAGAAGACCAGAGGAAATGCGGTAAGGTTCTATACCAAACACCTTGAATTTATGACGACGGATCAGGTCATTGAAATGTTAAGGCTTTTAGGTGACGCAGGTGATCTGTACGAGAACGAGAAGAGAACGGCGGTAGGATATGAACCTCTGCCGGAGCTTGTGGGAGTAAGAATGCAGTCACTCAACTATGTTGACACCAATAAGGCATGGCTGTATCAGAATAGAAAGATTGGAGGACAGGATGGGAAACAAAAATAATGAAAACCGCGTAGTGACACGTTTCTATAAATTTGATGTCCGGGCAGGTAATGATGATGTACATGGTCACTTTCTTGATGGAAGACCGATCGTGTATAGCTCACCGACTGACATTGGTGGATACTTCCAGGAGGTGATTGAACCGGGGGCACTTGATGACACCAATCTAAGGGATGTAAGGTTTCTGGTAAATCATGATACACACATGATACCTCTGGCAAGATCAAGGCGGAACAATAAAAATTCGACCATGCAGCTTACTCCGGATGATAAGGGCATGAAGATAAGGGCAAACGTGGATGTTGAGAACAACAGTGACGCCCGCAACTTGTATTCGGCGGTAAGCCGTGGGGATATAGATGGAATGTCATTTATGTTCTCAGTGTCTGACGAAGAATGGGAGAACTTGGATAGTGACTATCCAACTCGACATATAAAAAAGATTGGGGAGGTGGATGAGGTATCCGCCGTAACATTCCCAGCATATGAGGCAACTGATATCTCCGTTAGAGCGAAAGAAACGCTGGACAGCGTTAAAAGCACACTGGATAGTGTGAGAAGCCGATCAGAGGACTCTGATAATAATGGTGATCTGGAGCTTGAGAAGTTGAAAGCTCATTACTTATTTGGTGATGAGTAATATGTTATCGTTGCAGTTCGTGCAACAGAAAGAGAGGAAAGATGAAGTTTAAGCAGTATTTACAGAATTTGATTAATGCAAAGAATAAGAGAGCTGCAGAGCTTAGAAGGCTCATTAAGGAAGCTGCTACAGCGGACGAGGTTAGATCTCTTGGAGACACCCTCCAGGCGGTGCTTGATGAACTCCAGGAAGCACAGGATCAGCTTGACCAGCTTGATGACGAGGGCGGAAGCGGAGATGGAAATGGCAGTGATCCGGAAGGGGATGACACATCAGCCAGATCACAGATACCTGCTAACGCTGAGTTTAGAGGCGGCACACCTATTGCGTCATACAGCTCAGTGGCAACAGTAGCACAGAGATCTAATAAGAATGTAGATCGCCACGATACTCCGGAATATAGATCAGCGTTCATGGAGTATGTATGCCGTGGTGTGGAAATCCCTGCAGAACTTAGAACTGACGCTGTTACTGGCACAACTGACGCCAGTGCCGTAATCCCAACAACCCTTATGCATGAGATCGTGCAGAAGATGGACACATACGGCAACATATATAAGGCTGTCCGTAAGCTTAATGTTCAGGGAGGTATTACTATCCCGATATTATCAATTAAGCCGGAAGCAACATGGGTAGGTGAAGGCAAGTCGGAGTCTCAGAAGATTTCTGCTCAGGATACAGTTACCTTCTCATACTTTGGAGTTGAATGTAAGATTGCTCAGACATTGCTTGCAAATGCGGTTACAATCAGTGAGTTCCAGGATCTGTTCGTGCCTCTTGCAACAGAGGCGATCATTAAGGCTGTGGAAAAAGCAATAATGAAGGGCAGTGGCACAAAGCAGCCACTGGGTATCCTTAATGACCCTAGGATCCCTAAGGCTAACATCATAACCATCACACCTACTGAATTTGCCTCATGGGATGGATGGCATAAGAAGGTTAAGGCCAAGATGAAGAAGGCATACCGCAACGGATCATTTATCATGAACCAGTCAACCTTTGACGGGCACATTGATGGAATGGTTGATAAGAATGGTCAGCCTATCGGAAGGACAAACTATGGTATCAACGGCGAGGAGACATACAGGTTCTTAGGCAAGACTGTAGAAACTGTAGAGGATGATCTTATCGCTTCATGGGACGACGCTGCAGAGGGCGATGTAGTTGCTGCGTTTGTAAATCTTACGGATTATGTAGTAAACACTAATAAACAGATGACAACTGTTAAGTGGGTAGATAACGACACTAACGAAGTCAAGAACAAATGTATCATGATCTGCGATGGTAAGCTTGTTGACCCTAATGGAGTTCTTATCATTAAGAAGGGTAAGGATACAGCATCAGAGGCTTCTGCCAGCAGCGGACAGTAAGGAGCGGTAAAAAATGACCAGAGACGATCAGCTTAAGGCTATAAAACAGTCAATGAATATAACAGGAGAATACCTTGACGGACCTCTTGGGGCAAAGCTTGATGATGTCAGGCAAAGGCTGATCGGCTTTGGCGTTCCTGAGAGCGTTGTTGATAGCGATACGGCCATAGGAGTGATATGTACATGTGTTGATGACTTGTACAACTACAAGAAGCTCAGCGATTATGCCCATATGTGTATCGCCAATCTTATATATGAAAAGGAGGATGTCGAGTGAAGATGTTCACCCCTTCCCTTCCGTTCAACGTACATGCAGAGCTGATGGTGGCAAGTATTGAAAATGTCAAGGGAATAAATAAGAAGACATATGCCAAGAAAGATGATATCTACATAAGCTTCAAGACATTCGGTGGAACTGAAACAACCTCAAACGGACAGGTTGTGGTTGAGAATACAGGCGTAGTCCAGACGTGGTACAGAGCGGATATCAAGGCTGATTGTAGGCTTGTGATAAACGGACTGGATTATGAGATACTTGGCACGCCTGAGAACATCAACATGAGCAACCAGTACCTGCAGATGAAGGTGAGAGCAGTCAAGGGTGGTGCTTAATGGGCAAGAATAAGATAGGACTCCAGATTGACATGGAGAATATGGTATCAAGCCTTGAGGCAGCAGAGGCAGATGTCAAGGACGCAATCACCAATGTTCTTAAAGCCAGTAAGAGGGTAGTTACCGATACTCTCGTTAAGGATACTGTCAAGGCTAACTTCCCTGCTAAAGGTAAATACTCAACAGGCAGATTAGCGAAGAGCATAGACACCAACTACAATGTCGAATGGAAAGGGCCTGTGGCAGAGATCAAAGTCGGCTATGACTTTAAGAAAGACGGCTTAGTAAGTGTATTTTTAATGTACGGCACGCCAAGGCATGCCAAGTCGCAGAAGATATATAATGACTTCTACGGAGCACGAATTAAGAAGCAGCTTGCTCAAATACAGCAGGAAGCACTAAACAAAATATTAGAAAGGATGTGAGAGGATATGGAAGATAAACTTATTGAGGTGCTGTCAAGCTTCGGATACCCGGTCGCAAGGCAGGGATCCATGACAGAAGATGAGGCCTATCCACCCACATTCTTTACGATTTGGAACAATCAGGAAACTGAGGAAAAAGCTTATGACAATGTGACAAAAGCAGTGCTTTACGATTATGACGTCAACGTGTATTCATCAGATCCGGAAAGGGCGTATGAGCTCTTGAGGGAAGCCAGAAAGGCTTTACATGACAATGGATTTAGAACCCCGGACAGGGGGCATGACGTGATGAGCGATGAGACTACTCACATTGGCAGAGGAATGAATGTAACTATTGTTGTACACTAATAGATTAACGGAGGTAAGTATGGATAAAACAAAATGTATAGAGTATAGAGGTGTTCGTGACGTTGTATGTGCTGAGGTAATCACAGATACAGCGGAGAAGTTTGAGGTAGGCACCCCTTTCTCAATGATATGGGCAAGTGAGATTTCAAAGGATACTACGACTTCGACAGACACCCATTACTACGATAATATGCCGGCTATTGTCATTACTTCTACCGGCTCTGATACTATAACCATATCAGGATCAGCATTGGCAGATGATGTATACGCTAAGATCACCGGTCAGTATTACGATGAAAAAACAGGCATGCTTGTTGAAGGCAAGCGAAAGGATAAGAACTATGCCATAGGCTATATCACAGAGGATACAAGCGGTGAGGAGAGATATGTCTGGAGGCTTAAGGGAAGCTTTGGTATTCCATCTGCAACTCATAAGACTAAGGATGATGGAACAGAAGCCAATGGACAGGAGGTAACATACACCGGAGTAAGCACTATCCATAAATTTGAGAAGACCGGAGAGAACGCCAAGGCGGTACAGATACCGGCTAGTAAATTCACACCGGGCGAGGCTAAGTTCTTTGAGACTGTGCAGACACCTGATACGATTGCAACGGCTTTAGCGGCACTTGCTACCCAGTAGGCTGACAAGGCAGTAAGCAAGTAAGGATTGCTGTCTGTAGTAGTACGAAAAAATGAGGGAGATCACACACTCCCTCATTATTTGTAAGGAGATAAATTATGGAGCTCAAATTAAACATATATAACGGCAAGGTCATTGAAAAGACCTACATAACTGACACATATGACCTGATGTACGGAACCATCGAGGATGTCTTAAATGTGATTGACCTGGACAAGATTGATAAGTCTGTAGAACTTGGCAAGATGATCATAAGGCTGCTTCCACTTATCAAGCCATTCCTTAAGGATGTATTTGATGGTCTTACGGATGAGGAACTCAGGCACACGAAGGTAAAAGAAGTTAAGCAGATCTTTGAAAAGATATTCGGCTATGGATTTGACCTGCTTATAGGGGTTGAGGATGACTCAAAAAACTAGAGCCGGGAGACGAACAGCTCCCCTTATATGATGTACTGTTCGAAAGCACTGTTAATCTGTGCAGGTGCTTTGGAGGATTGGATCCCCTTTCTATCAGAGAGAAGAAAGCCAGGGAAGTATTCCTTCTTATAAAGAGATTTAACAAATACAACAAGACTAACAGGAAAGACAGTGGCAGAACCTCAGGCGAAAACAATGTTAAGGTTATCCGTAAGCAGGCAGGTGATGACTGGTTTTAAATAAAAAAAGGAAGGAGGAAACAAAGTGAGTAAGGAAAACGAAACAACCACCAAATATAAGGTTGACATATCCGAGCTTGTAAAAGGTATGCAGACTGCCAGAAGGCAGATCTCACTTGCTAATGCTGAGTTTAAGAAGCAGACAGCGGGATTGGATGACTGGGCGTCAAGTGCTGATGGCGTGAGTGCCAAACTCACCCAGCTTGACAAGGTTCTTGGCGGACAGAAGAAGGTCCTTGCCAATCTTAAGGAACAGTATGAACTCACTGCAGAGCAGATGGGCGAAGACTCCAAGGAAGCTGTCAATCTTAAGATTAAGATTGAAAATCAGGAAGCTGCCATCATTAAGACCGAGAAGCAGATGGCACAGTATACAGACTCCTTGGCAGACATACAGGCTCAGTCAGGTAAGTCGGAAAGTGCGATGGATAAGCTCAGCAACACCATCGGTAAGCAGGAAGGTAAGCTTGCAGAGCTTAAAAAAGCTTATTCAAATGCGGTGCTTGAATATGGCAAGAACTCCAAGGAAGCTAAAGCTTTGGCGGATGAGATAGATGATCTTTCTTCCAACATAGCCACCAGCAAGAAGAAGATGGACGAAGCAAGCAAGGCAGCAGATGATCTTGACCATAGTCTTGATGAGTCAGCCGATGGAGCTAAGAACGCCGGCGATGGATTTACAATCATGAAAGGTGCCATCAGTGTATTAATTGCTGATGGGCTTAAGGCTCTTGCAAGTTCCGTTAAAGACACCATGAAGGAACTTGTGGAAGAAACAGACAGTGCCTCAAGTAACTTCCAAGCGAAGACCGGTGCAACAAATGAAGCCATGGAAGAATATAGAGACATCATGAATGAGATCTATAAGAACAACTATGGCGAAAATCTGGAAGATGTAGCAGAGGCAATGGCTGAGGTCAAGCAGCAGACAGGAGAGGTAGATCCTAGCAAATTAAAAGACCTTACCGAGAATGCCATAGCATTAAGGGATACATTCGACTGGGATATTAAAGAGTCCATGAGAGCAGTCAATATGCTTATGACACAGTTCGGTGTTAGTGGCGAAGAAGCTTATAACCTGATAGTGCAGGGAGCACAGAAGGGGCTTGATAAGAACGGAGACCTTCTGGATACGATTAATGAGTATTCTGTACACTATAAGCAGCTTGGCTACAGTGCTGATGATTTCTTCAACTCACTCATTAACGGAGCGGAGTCTGGTACCTTCTCGGTAGATAAGCTGGGTGACGCTATGAAAGAGTTTGGTATCAGGACAAAAGATACCGCTACTTCTACAACGGAAGGCTTCTCACTCTTAGGCTATGGGGTTCGTGCAACCACAGAAGAAATCGAAGCTCAGAAGGATAAGGTGGCAGAGCTTGAGAAAAAACTCTCTTATGCAACTCAGGAGCAGAGTGAATTTAATGCCAAGACAAGCGAGCTTAAGAAGCAGAAGATGGCAGATACCATCGCAGATTACTCAAAAGAAATCGAAAACGCTAAGACCAAACTTGCAGAGATGGAAGAGTCCACAAGCGGAAATGTTAAGACTGCTGAAGACCTTAGGGCGGAGTTCGCTGCAGGTGGTGAAAGTGCCCAGAAGGCAACACAGGAAGTCCTTAAAAAGCTCATGGAAATGGACGATCAGGTGGCGCAGAACCAGGCAGGTGTGGATCTGTTCGGTACAATGTGGGAAGACCTTGGAATTGAGGGCGTTAAGGCTCTGGTAAATACCCAGGGGGAGATCAAGAAGACCACCAAGTCCATGGAGGAGCTTAAGAAGGTCAAATACGACAATATCAAAGATAAGCTGACACAGATAGGCCGTACTATTAAGATGGATCTATTTACTCCACTGGCACAGAAGTATGTGCCAAAAGCTGAGAAGTTTGCCGACTACTGCATTGACAACATTAATACAGTTGACAAGTTGTTGAAAGCAACAGGAGCTACTATAGCCACAGTGTTTGTGGTTAATAAGGTAGCAACATTTGTCAAATCTGTGGATACCATGGTAACTACCTATAAGTCACTTAAAACTGCTGTTGAGAGTGCTGCAACTGCTCAAAAGGTACTTAATGCTGTTCAGATGGCTAGTCCGGCAGGGATTGCGGCTCTGGCTGTGGGTGGACTTGTCACGGCTCTCGTGCTGTTAAGTGATACCAGTGATCCGGTGAGGGAGAAGTGGGCGGAGCTTACTGACGAAGAAAAGAAAAATAAAGAAGCAGTAGATCAGCTTTCTGAGTCGTATAGAACTACCAAAGAAGCCGTAGAGGCCTCGGTGGCGGACGCACAGTCTCAATTTGACTACTATCAAGAGCTTGCAAACGAGCTTGATGGTATCGTTGACGCCAACGGAAGGGTTAAGAAAGGCTATGAAGAAAGAGCAAGTTTCATAGTAAATACACTCAATGAGGCTCTTGATACCGAGATCAGCATGACAGGAGATGTGATAGATAACTATGACAAGCAAAAACAGGTGTTGCTTGAGTTGATATCATCGAAAAAAGCACAGATCATACTGCAGGCTAATGAAGAAATGTATACACAAGCCATATCTGATCAGACAGAGGCATTTAACGCATTGTCCAGTGCTCAAAAAGACTTGACAGATGTAACGGACGAACTTACTAAGACACAGGATGAGTACAATAAGATGAAAAATCAGACTGTGGATCAGTGGGCAGCAGAGAACAACTTACTTGATGAAGCTATAGATCTTCGTGGAGCCTATGAGACGACATTGGAGAGCTATGGCTCAAAAATAGATGGATTGACCGAGAAGCAGAAGACTCTTAATAGTGAGGTTGAAGCGGCTGAGGACACATGGATTGGTTATAACACCACCATCAAGAACTATGAGGGATTAAGCTCTGCAATCATATCAGGGGATACCCAGAAGATAAATGACTCACTTAACCTGATGGTCAATAACTTCATTACTGCAGAAGAAGGCAACAAGCGTACCCTTGAGCAGCAGGTTAAGGATATGCAGGAAAACTACGACAACCTGAAACAGGCTGTTGAAAGTGGTGCACCCGGAGTCACACAGGAGATGGTGGACGCTGCATACAACATGGTTAATGCTGCCACATCAGAGCTCAATAAATTTGAGAGCAAAGCCGAGAAGGAAGGTAGAGATGGCGGAAAGGCAGTTGCAAAGGGAGTGGAGTCACAGAAACAGGCTGTCAAGAGTGCTGCTAATGAGGTCGGTGAGAAAGGTAAGGAAGGATTAGAAGCAGTAGATACAACAAACAGTGGTAAGAACTTCACCCAGGGATTCATTGATGGCATGAATGATGACACTATGCTTGGCAAGTTGAGTAGGCATGTGTCCGGTCTCGGACAAAAGATACTTAGTTGGTTCAACTCATCTCTTGGAGAGCACTCTCCATCTAAGCTCACTAACACAAGTGGTAAGTTCTTCTTAGCGGGTTTTGGCAACGGACTTGATGAGAACATAGGCAAGCTTGGTGAAAAGGTCAAGAATATGGGAAGCAGCCTTGTTGATAGCTTTAACTCAGGGCTTGATGTGCCGAATACTCAGTTGGTTAAAAATGGACTTAGGGCTTCTTACTATCCGGCAGCAGCTTTAGCTGGTCAGGCAACACAGATCACAAATAACTATAGCTTCAATCAAACCAATAACAGCCCTAAGGCATTGAACAGATTGGAGATATATAGACAGACGCGGAACCAGTTCAACTATGCGACAGGAGGTACAGTCTGATGTATGAGATAACTATTGAAAACAGATACGGCGAAAGGCTGTGCCTGACTAATACGTCAGACTATATCACCAAGGCAACCGGGTTGGGACCTGTGAACAGCAACATAGTGACTACCATTGTGGCTAATTATGGTGGAGAGCAGTATGTAAGCTCAAGGAAGCAGAAAAGAAACATAGTGCTTACTATATATATCAGAAATCAGGTTGAAGAGAACAGGATCAAGCTATATAGATACATAAGAAGTCATGAGTGGATTAGAGTTTATTATAAAAACGGAACTAGGGATGTATATATTGATGGCTATGTAGAGAGTGCTGAGGTGGATCTGTTCACCCAGACACAGACAATGCAGGTAAGTATCATATGCCCACAGCCTAATTTTATCGACATTCACGGAAATAATGTCGATAACAACAATGTGGCAAAAGGCTTCTACATGCCATGGTATACGCTTCTTACCACCAATCTGGTAAGAGGCGGAGCTGATCTGATATGTTCGGATAACGTATTGCTGCCGAGGGATGAAAGGCTTTTGGTTCTTGGCAGCGGACGTCTGGACAATTCAACACTTGGATAGGAGGGATGATATGGAGTATGTAAGGCAGGATTTCAAAGCCGGTGATGTGCTCAGTGCGGAACAGCTTAATCACATTGAGGATGGACTTGTGGAGTTAGTTGACGCTGTTAATAACTTCTCAGGAAGTAGTAAGGGAGCGTTGACCGCTCAAAGCACGGCAACAACAAACATAAACAATAATGGATTTACAACGGAGGTTACAAATAATGTTGGTTAAAAATTTTAACAATTTGCTTGGGTATAGCCCATTTAATGTTTCATACAATAATATGCCTGACTCAGAAAAAGCACAGACTCTTACAGGGAGTAGAGTGATCATGGCAAGCAATTACTGGACGCAAGGATTAAGCACATGGAGAGGTGACAGTTCACAATCTGACGGTGTTGCACTTGTATTAAGCACATCCAAAGCCAATGAAAGTATTGATAATTATGAATTTAACGATATTTTTTCAGATTATTCAATAACAAATAATAGCAAAGGAGTTGCTAATCATAGCGTAGCCTGTGTATATTCAAGAACCATTACTCCAATTTCACCTGCAACGATAAACAGCGTTGGGCTTGTGTGTTGTAATGACGCAGACAGAGTTCTTATTGGTTTTGAAAATTTAGCTGAACCTATACAGCTTACCGCCGGAGAGCCGCACACGTTCACATTCGCTATCAAAGTTTAACTCACAGAGAGAGGTGATACAGTGAATACAATGAAATCATGTCAGGATATATGCCCCAATGGTGCCGTTGACACAATGTGCAGGGTTGTTGTTGACACCCTGCCGTGCACGCTTGAACTAGGCGGCAGTATACCATGTCCCGGAACATATGCAGTACAGCTCTGGATAAGATCGGAGGCGGCAGCAGGAATAAACGTCTATGTTGATACACCTCAGGGCGTGTATGGCACGTCAAAGGGTTGGAGTAAGTATATTAAGGTGCTTACTGCTAGTGAGACAGGAGCTGTACATATTGATTTCTTGAAAAAAGGGATATATCACATATATCATGCCAAGGTGGAAGCAGGCGAAAATATATCAGCTTGGACATCTTACGATGATGAAGAGGTGCTCAGTAAACCGGTGGTATTCGGCACTGTAAAGGATGATATGAGTGCGAAGATTAATGTTACTGCTGATGACACCATAGGAATGATCTATGAGATACACTGCAAAGGTACAGTAATCAATCCTGTGATATACCACATAGAAGCCAACCAGTCTTTCCGGCTCAATGGGTCTTATCATCTTGATGACGTGATCACTATTGATACACGGAATGGCAAGAAGTCCGTATATAAGAACTATAGAGGCACTGTCACTAACCTTATTAACAAGATGGACAGGACGTCCAAATGGCTGCAGCTCCAACCTGGATCTAATACTCTGATACAGACTGCGGATACAGGAGCAGAATATATGGACTCTATCGTCACATACACAAATGAATACGAGGGGGTATAGGCATGGATATATTGGTGCTAAACTCCAAATTCGATATACTGGACACCATTGACGAATATGAAAGCTGCATATGGAACATCAAATACATCGAAGCCGGTGACTGTGAACTGTACCTAGAGGCAAATGATAAAAACACAAGATTATTGGCTCCCAACAACTGCCTGGTAAGAGACAAAGACATGACCGCCGACGGCATGAAGAACGTCATGATAATAGAAACAGTTAATATAAAGACGGATGTGGTAAATGGAGATCACCTGCTTGTGAAAGGGCATGACTTAAAGAGCCTTGCCGGGCGAAGGATCATATGGCAGCAGACTAATCTTGATGGGCTTCTTGAGGTTGAGGTTCGCCGCCTGCTAAACGAGAACCTTATCAATCCAGGCAATCCGGCAAGAAGAATACCGGGTATTATATTAGCTGAATTAAAAGGGTATAAAGATGTGATAAGGCAGCAGGTTACAGGCACCAATCTACTGGATTACATGGTGGATCTGTTCAAGTCATTCGGTATAGGTTGGGATATATATGTTAATTCAGACGGCAAGATGGTTGTATACATGTATAAGGGAATAGATAGATCCATTGAGCAGGATGCATACCCACATGTTGAGTTCAGTCCTGAAAATGAAAACCTTCTTAATAGCGATTATGTTCTAAGCTATGAAAAATACAAGAATGTAGCCCTGGTGGCAGGTGAAGGCGAGGGAAAGAACAGAAAATGTGCCAGTGTTGGTACTGCTGCAGGACTTAACAGATATGAGCTGTATGTTGATCAGAGAGACGCCAGTACTAATAATGGTGAGATCTCGGAAAGTGAATATATGGAGATCCTTAAGGAAAATGGTGTTGAAAAGCTTGCAGCATATACCCCAGCTGAAAAGCTTGACGGAGAGATTGAGCCGTATGGCATGTATGTGTATGGGAGGGATTATAGCCTTGGCGATTATGTGTCAGTAATTGGACCATACGGAGCGACCACCAAGTCACAGGTTATAAGCGTGATTGAAAGCTACAGTGACGAAGGGGAGAGTGTGATCCCAACATTTGAAGCAAGTACATTATAATAGGAAGAAAGAGAGGTTTTTTGAATGGCTGAAAAAAGCGGATTTTTTGACGCAAAAATGACGTCAGGAGAGCCGGATAGAATATATTCGGCGGACGATATTAATAATATATTTGCCGGGCTGCTGTCTGATGGAGTATTTCGGCATTACAAAAACGCCCTGCTTGTGTCACCGGCAGCGGGGCTAAGCGTAAATGTAGATACAGGAAAGGCGATTGTAAATAATCACTGGTACCTTAACACCACCATCAAGACCCTAGATTTGAGCACAGCTCATGCCACAATGCCAAGGTATTCAAGCGTGGTCATAAGGTATACAAGGGCGGATAGATCAGTAGCATTGGTTGTGATTGACGGAGATCCTGCAAACACTCCAAGCGTACCGGAGCTTATGCAGACTGATGATACATATGAGATCAGATTGGCGGACATCCTTGTGGAAGCCGGAGCGGTGTCTATAACTGACAAGGTGACGGACAGAAGAAGTTACTGCGGTGGCATTGTTGACAGCCCTGAGGTGGACTATAGGCGGTATGAATACATTGTATCTAATGCAGCCGGAGAGACCACTATTGAGGTTCCTGGAAGCTATAAGCTTACCATCAACTCTAACCTTAAGGTGTACTGCAATGGACTTCTGTGCAACAGCGCAGAATACACGCTATTGCCTAATGAAACCACCGGTAACTATATGGTGATTTTTAATTCGACCAAACACAAAGGGGCGGAACTGGTGTTTGTGATTATAGATTAATAGGAACATAAGATATTTTAGAGCTTGTCATTACTGGCAGGCTCTTTTTTTAAAAAAACCACTAAAAAAATACAAAAAACTATTGACATCACACGCTTATTAGTGTATTATAATACTTGTAAGGGAGCTTACTAAAAGGCAAGAGAAAGGAGAAAAAGTATGGAAGACATGAACGTAGGAGAGTTACTTAAAGAGGTTGCGGAAGAAAATCAGACTAGAAAAATCCTTGAGATCCTTGAAGGGTGCAAGGACTTGGCAGAAGCTAAGGATAAAGTAAAAGCCTTACTTAATAAGTAAGGCACATGGGCAAAAGAAAGAGGGTTGAGGACTTGCCACCAACACCCTCAATCTTTTAAGCAAATAATAACAGATAATAGTGGCAAGGTCAATATAGAAAGTGAGGATGAAGAATATGAAATATATAGTAGTTGATGAACTTAGGAATGACATGTTTACAGAAGAATTTGAGACAAAGGAAGAGGCTGTCAAGGTAGCAGATGAAGAGTGGGATAGGCTTACTGAGAGCGACAAGAAGCGTAGGACTTCATATTATGTTTTAGAGTCATCTAATTCTGATGAAGAAGCTGAAGATCACTTTGACGGCAATATTATAAAATCATATAAGTAGGTGAAAGCATGATAGTATATAAAGACATATTGTCCAAATTGGCAAAGGCGGGATATACTACAACACGCCTTAGGCGTGAGAAACTTATCTCCGAAGCTACCATGACAAGAATAAGGACAAATGAGTCAATATCCATAAATACATTGAATACCATATGTGATTTAACAGGACTTCCGGTAGAAGAGCTTATAGAATACAGGAAGCAGTGATATTCAGGGAGAGTACACACCATCCGGAGCAATCCGGGTGGTGTTTTTTTGCAATCTCACATATAAAAATTGCACAGTTATATTATTTTGGTGGGCACGAGGTGGGCAGAAATATGAACCTTATTGATTATATTCCGTACAATTCGTTATAGAAAAAAGCCTATTTTTAAGGCTTTTGACACGATTTGACATAGAAATAAATCAATAATAATATTCCAGCTTTGGGCATCTTTTTTTTTCTAAAAATTAAATACGCCGATGTGGCTCAATTGGCAGAGCAGCTGATTTGTAATCAGCAGGTTATCGGTTCGAGTCCGATCATCGGCTTACAGGGGATCTCTTAGGATTAATTCTTAAGAGGTCTTTTTAATTGTAAGACAGTGCGGGAATCAAGCTATAGGATAAAACGTGTTGAAATAAAGATGTTGAAATAAAGGCGTTGAAATAAATGCATTGATATAAAGCTTTCTATATGCAAGGCATTGATATAAAGGTTTCGGTATGCAATGGCAACTATATTTTTTAAAGAAAAATTCAAAATAACCGATGTACCGTATTAAAAGTAAGACAGTGATAATAATTCGTCGAAATCTCCCTGAAATCGGTATAATATTAGGGTTGATTTTTTGACAGGATGATTATAATATCATATGTGTTATAAATGGAAAGAGGAATACATCATTACAAAGAAAGGCACGCCATCACTTTGTGAGGCATGCCAATAAACGTGAGGTGATTTGATGAATAATATTTTGCAGGAAATGACAAGTAAATCTCTTAGTGAGGCTATGGTGGATTTCGCAGAGAAGGTGCCTGTGCAATATAGATCCGAGTACTTTGAAGCTATGGTGGACAAGTGGGGCTATGATGAGGTTATAGGCGGGCTTGCGGAGAAATACTGGTTTAATGTAGATCAGATCGCCAGGGTTATGAAAGATTTAGACAGATATAACAAGCCTCTGGATAGTCACAAAACACCTAAAACAATAGTTACATATTACAGGAACATTACAAATGGTGGTGCCCAGCGAGTTGTAACAATGCTGTGCAATATCTGGTCGTCAATGACAGACGAACAGGGAAATAAAAAGTATAATGTAATACTTGTTACGGACAATGGTCCGGAAGAAGATGAATACGAGTTAAATGCTGACGTGAAGAGAGAATATATCCCTTCATATAAAGTAGAGAAACGAGAATATCTTAAGCGAATGAAGGCAATAAATGATCTTCTCGATAGAAATAATGTGGATGTATTTGTATCCAATATGTTTACTCAGCATTGTACGTGGTGGGATATGCTGACTGTAAAGAGCCATCCTTCAAGACCGGCATTTGTTCTTCATGTTCATAGCTTTACATGTCTGCCCTATGGGCTTCAGGGGTGTGAGGCGGATTCCCTTCAATACATATATAGATTGTGTGATGGCATAGTTACATTATCAGTTACAGACGAGATGTATACACAGATATATAATAAAAAGGCGAAATGTATAGGTAATCCGTTTACATTCAATGTAAATGAGATAAAGATAAGCAATTATGTACCACACAGGATAGTATGGGTAGCTCGTATTGATGGAGTAAAGCGTCCCCTTGATCTGATTCCGGTTATGAAGCTTGTGACCCGGGAGATCAGCGATGCAAAGCTTGTCATAGTTGGCAAGGGTGATGAAAAATTAGAAGCTGAGCTGCGAAAGCTCATTAAAGAGAACCATTTGGAGAAGAACATAGAATGTGCAGGATTTACCATGGATGTGGGCAGATATTATTCAGAAGCTTCATTATTTGTGAGTACTTCCTCCAGTGAAGGGTATGGACTGACTTTCTATGAGGCACAGGCATATGGACTTCCGATAGTGTGCTATGAAATGCCATGGCTTGAGGTGGAGGAGTCCGGAGCAGGAGTTGTCAGCGTTCCTCAGGAGAATGTTGTTCTTATGGCACAGGCTATCATAGACATATTAAAGGATAGCGATAAGGTGAAAAAGCTTGGTGCAGCCGGAAGAAAGCACATTGAAGAGGTAAGCAGCATAGACATAGGAGAGGTCTGGGAAGGCTTATTTAATGGGGTATACGGAGATGACAGTTATTTTGAGAGAGATTTAACTGCAGATGAATTGAAGTATAAGATGAAGATACTTATTACCAACCTCACAGGATACCAGCAGCAGGCAAAATATGATATAAAGAACCACAGGAGCAGAGAGCTTGATTTGGCATTTTCAGACAAGAAGGACATATATGATAAGCTCCAGCAGGCGTACGCAGAAAAGTCTGAGATAAATGCCAAGCTTAAACAGACCTACGAGGAGAAATCCGAGATAAATGCCAAGCTTCAGCAGACCTATGCAGAGAAATCCGAGTTAAATGAGAAGCTTCAACAGACCTACGCAGAGAAATCCGAGTTGAATGAGAAGCTTCAACAGACCTATGCAGAGAAGTCTGAGATAAATGCCAAGCTTAAGCAGGCGTACGAGGACAAGACTGAGCGAGGTGAGCGTATAAAGGAGCTTGAGGCTGAATTGGCGGCTATCAGGGGCTCTGTTGGATATAAGCTCATGAAGGGTGTCAGACTGGTGCCGGGTAATACAAAGAAGCACGATGAGTAGGTGAACGATATAAGATAAGAGCACAGGATGATTGCGGTGGTGCCATTAAATCCGGCACACTGCAGCACCTGTGCTTTTTTAAATTTTATGATTGTAAATTTTTAAAAGTTTACCTGACGCTTGACGGTAGTACATTTACATGGGAAAATATCAATGTGGCATCAGCTGTTTGGCGAAAAAGTAACGAAAGATTGACGTTCAAAGATTGCGTTAAGTTTTATATGAAAACTTGTATTTTGACATTTAATGGGTTTTTAATGGTTTTTAATGGGCTTTTTAATAGGATTTTTAATTGGCTGATGTTCAGATAGTGGGGGAGGGATCACATGCTTTTATACATGAATATGAAACAGCTTGGAAAACGAAGAAATACTGTGGATAAAGTGCCATTTGAATATGAGGCGGAACCGGAGACTTTGCGGGAACTTATAACAGAGACTGTTAAGATATGTGTCAGGGAATACATAGAGCGTATGGACAGAGGAGAAGCAGTCCTTACAAGTGATCAGATAGATGACATGGCACAGATCGGTAAGATAGCCTTCGGCATAGTGTACGGAGATAAGAAGCCTGATGTATCAAAAGCAGCGGATACGGCTATAACTGGCTTTGAGGATGGGCTGTTCAGGGTGTTCCTTGGGAGTGAGGAGCTTACGGAATTGGACGAGAAGGTTATATTTGCTGAGGGAGATGAGATCACGTTCATCAGACTCACAATGTTAGCCGGAAGAATGTGGTAGACAGAAGTAAAAAATCGAAAGGGGTTACGCATGGGAGAAGATAAGAAGACAAAGCTTGAGAGGGAAGCAGAGAAAAATCTTGCAGAGAATGTAAGAAAAGCATACAAGGAAAGGGCAGATGAACTTAAGAAGACATACAGCATGGAGGTTCAGAAGATCATTGAAGAAACCGGCAGATATAATGGGGCGGCTCATCTTACTGAAACAGGAAAGAAGCTGGAGAGATTTCTTAAGACAGAGGGCAACCGGCCATCAGATTTCTTCAGATCCGAAATGAAGAATATGCCTGGTTGGATACCGGATGATCTGCTAGAAGACTTCTATTGCACTATAGACAGCATAATAAAGTGGCAGGCGAGCCAGTCTTATTTCAGAAGGACTGTGCGGACGAAGAAGTATACATCATACATGGACAGATATTTCAGAATCATGGCTGCGTATCATGACATGGGAATATATAATGCAGACATAGTTTCCATATATAAGGGGAACGTGCCTGTGGATACGCTGTGCCTGTACAAGGATAAGGGGGCAAATGGCTGGAAGGCAATATCGGAATACTGGATACAGGCAGAGCTTGACAGGGGAAATGTCCAGCTTGAGGAAGCCCTTATGGACATTTTGTTTGGTGAGAGCACCGGGGCGAAGCTCACCACCGAAATGATCCGTGGAATATGTATGAGTGAAAACAACAGGCTACACGATGCTCTTGGTAAGCTGCTGCTGGCAGCAAGGCTTCAGGAGGGACTCCGCCAGGCAATATGCGAGAACATGGACTACGGAACCACAGAGGCCTTCATGACACTGTTTCGTGTGATCAAGGACAATGAGCTGTTGAGGTATGCCTCTGTCACAAGGGCTGTTGGTACATGGACGGGACTTGTGGCAAATGAAGAGAGCAAGATCGACCGTATACAGGAAAAACAGCTTTATATAATAGACACATATCTTCATGATGAGAACGCCAGACATGAGGCACTTATGGGCGAGGACGCCATGAAGATATACCTGGCACTGTGGTGTTACGGCTTCTTTGATATAGATGACGCATGCCGTATAATGCAGGAACTGGCACTTAACGGCACAAAGCACCAACGAATGGTATTTGCAATGTACATAGACGCCATGAGCCTTGGAAAGATGTATGTGCATAAGGTGGCAAAGGAATTTGTGGAGAGATATGGAGATGAACCTGACACCATGGCGGTTGTCATGCCAAGCTTCATGTCGGACTACCAGGTGTATATGAACGAGCTGGTATACGAGGAGGGACGCAGGTATAAGGGCAAGGTGAGAAAGAAAACATATGCGGAGTTTTCCAGATACTTTGACAGCAGGGAGGAGTGCCTCAGGATATATGATATCCTTATGGGGCTTCTTGACAAGATACCGGGCAGGAAGCTTGAGATAAATCCCTGCGTGTTCCCATGGAACGTGGCATATCTCGAGAAATCGGACGTTATCATGAGGCTTGGTGTGTGCGCCAGTGCCTTGAGAGATGAGGACAAGATCACTGCGGTTGCCCGCATGATGAGTGATATCGATCCGTCAAAATACTGCAGGGACACACTTATGATGGCACTTATAAGAGAACCTGCAAATGACGACCAGAGGGCACTTCTTGTGGAGGCTGTAGCCGACAAGGAAACATTTACCAGACAGAAGGCTGCCGAGCTTGTTAAGAACATGGAGCTTTCACCGGATAATTATACACAGCTTGAGAATATGCTCAAGTATAAGAAGGCTGACGTCAGGGATACGGTGCTGGCTATACTCTATAAGATGGATGGGGACAGCATGTATGAGCTTATCGGAAGACTTCTTGCAGATCCTAAGGAAGAGAAGCGGACTGCGGGGCTTGATCTTTTGTTGCAGTTAAAGAAGGATGAGGACAGGAAAGAATTATTTGCCAGGTGTGTCAAGCATATTGATACCATGGAGCACGCCGTTTCAAGAGTAAGCACCAAGGAACAGATCCTTATAAATGAAATAATAAATACCGGGGAGAATAAGCCGGATGCAGAAAGGGGATACGGTCTTTATGATGTAAATGCAACCTACGAACCGGTATTTGACGCGGCATATCTTGAGGATTGCAAGGAAGTATACAAAAGATATTTCCCTGACAGCGGTATTGCCATGGGGAAGATCGGTGGAGATACAGGAAAGCTTGCGGAGGCATTTTCCAGGTTAAAGTCGAAGCTTGGCACAGGCAAGACAGAAGCTGTTTCAGAGACAGAAGAGATCGTAAAGAAGCTTGATGAACTGATAGACGCCCACAAGAACGATGAGTACACCAACAGAATCGGGGAAATCTGTATGCTTGGAGAGTCCGGTGGACTTTACAGTGAAGATGGAAATATACAATTTGCAGAGCTGTGGGAAGGCTTTTACAGGGAGAATATACAGACTCCGGAACGGCTTGTGCAGGTATACACTTATCTGCAGGGATGCAACAATGACAGAGAGGATTTCAAGAAATACTGCGAGAGCTTCATTAGGGATATGTTCGGCGGACAGTATGTGGTGGAACAGTACAATTACGGCTATCTGTCACGGATAAAGACAGTCATTTCATACCTTTACGACAAATATGTGCTGATTCCCGATATGAGAAAGCTGGCAGTGGTGGCAGCGGATTATCTTATCTCCAGAAAGGCCGAGCTGGTGTATGATTTCCGTGTGGTAAGTCCAAGGGCGGATAAAGAGGAGAGAAACAGGGTATACCACAGGGGTGTTATAACGAATGAGCAGATCATGAAATTTACAGGATACCTTACCTTGGCGAAGAAGATCTGTTTTATTGAGGTGGAAGACGGTTCGGATACAGCCACGGCAAATGAGGCAGAGTTCCGTCATTTGTTCCCATATAATTATGCATTGTCTGAGTGCTATGGTTTCCGCGTGCCTGAAGATGTGGCAAATGTTCCGGGGGAGCCTTACTACTGGATACACACTGGAGAAATGATGTGGGTACCAACTCTTCATGATTACATTGCGGCATACAGCCGTGGAATCATAACCAGGGATTATATGTACAAGATGGCATTTGAAGGGAATCCGCTGGACACTAACCTTAAGTGCGTGTCTGATATCATCAGGTACATTACCGAAAGAGACAGGCAGGTGCAGACCAGACGCAATGAATGGAGCTGGCTTGAGCAGAGAAGAGTCGAGAATATAAGAAGGATACTTCTGCATGATCCTTCAAAGGAGCTTTCTGAGACCGATCAGAGGATATTTGACATTGCTAAGGGGCTGTATGAGGACATGTCCGGGCTGGTTATGGAAGCTGAGCTTACAAGGGGAGATACGGAGACGGAATTCTCCCGGTATATATATGGACTTACAAGAATATATGGGGTGGAGTATTTTGTGAGGATATTGTCAGCGCTGGGCAAGGAGACTCTGGAGAGATCATCATATTTTAACAGTGGATACAGCTATGGCGGAAACAGAATGAAAGTAAGCAAGAAAAACAGTCTTTCGCACCTTCTCCAGTCATGTCTGCCGGGAGTTGGGGACAATGCGGAGACTCTTAAGAGTTATCTTGCAGGTACAGACATAAGTGAAGCCCGTCTGGTGGAGGCTGCCATGTATTCTCCGGAATGGATAGATATAGTTGGAGAGTATCTGGGCTGGGATGGATTCGCAGGGGGCTGTTATTACTTCATGGCACACATGAACGAGTCATTTGACAATAAGAGGACAGCCATGATAGCAAGATACACACCGCTGTCTGTGGATGAGCTGAACGACGGAGCCTTTGACAGGGCGTGGTTTGCTGAGGTGTACGAGAAGCTTGGTGACAAACATTTTACCCTTATATATAAGGCGGCGAAGTATATTTCAGACGGAGCAAAGCATACCAGGGCGAGAAAGTATGCGGACGCAGCCCTGGGCAGATACAATGAGGCAGAGCTCATAGCTGAGATCGAGGCAAAGCGTAACAAGGATCTGCTTATGGCAGTGGGAATACTCCCTATTGATAATGAATCACAGATCAGGGACAGATACATGTTCCTACAGAAGTTCAAGAAGGAGAGCAGGCAGTTCGGTGCCCAGAGGAGAGCCAGCGAGTCGGCAGCAGTACAGATCGCTCTGCAGAATATGGCGATAAATGCGGGCTATCAGGATGTGACCAGACTTATACTCCGTATGGAGAGCCTTGTGGCTCAGGGTATGTCGGATTATTTCAAGCCTCATGACGTGGGAGAGGTGTCCCTGTGGCTTGAAATGGGAGATGGCGGCAAATGTACCCTGATATGCGAGAAGAATGGCAAACAGCTTAAATCTGTGCCTGCCAAGCTTAAGAAGGATGAATATGTTGTGACTCTCACAGAGGCGAAGAAGCAGATGGCAGAGCAGGCAAGGCGTACAAAGGCAATGCTTGAGGATGCCATGGAGAGCGAGGAAGTGTACACCTGGGCAGAGATAAAGGGCATGCTTGAAAATCCGGTTATCAGTGATATGGTGGCAGCAGTGGTATTTAAGGTGCAGGGAGAGAACGGAGACAGTGCAGCTTCGGATGATGAAACGAGTAAGACTAAGCTTTTTAATGGCGATCAACGTGAAAAGTGCGTGCTGGGATTTGCAACTCTTGAAGGTTTGAACGTGATCGGAGCTTATGCAATAAATGTTGAAGACAGGAATTTAAATGATAAAGGCAAGAGCTTAGATAATGCAGAACCGGAAGAGAACACAATAGATGTAGACAGCAATAGACTTTCGGATAGTATGATAGATGTTGGATGTATGGAATTGCCGGATGATACAAAGCTTGTTGTGGCACATCCGGTTCATATGTATAAGGCAGGTGTGTGGCATGATGTGCAGAAGTATGTATTTGCCCGAAAGATAGTCCAGCCATTTAAGCAGGTATTCAGAGAGCTGTATGTTAAGACAGAAGAGGAGCTGGGACTTGAACATTCGCTCCGGTATGCAGGAAATCAGATACAGCCGAGGAAGACTCTTGGCTGCTTAAGATCCAGACACTGGGTTGCTGATGTGGATGAAGGCTTGCAGAAGGTCTACTATAAGGAAAATATTGTTGCAAGGATTTATGCTCTTGCAGACTGGTTCTCACCGTCGGACATCGAGGCTCCTACCCTTGAATGGGTGGTGTTCATAGACAGAAGGAACGGTAAGGATCTTAAGATAAAGGACATTCCGGATATTATTTTCTCAGAGGTTATGAGGGATGTGGATATGGCGGTAAGCGTTGCCCATGCCGGTGGCGTGGATCCGGAGACCTCCCACTCTACAATAGAGATGAGAAAAGCCATAGCGGAATTTACAATGCCTTTATTTAAACTGGCAAATGTATCATTTACCAGGAACCATGCAATTATAAATGGCAAGCGTGCCAACTACACGGTGCATCTGGGAAGTGGTGTGGTACATCAGGAAGCAGGACCTATGATCAATGTTCTTCCTGTTCATTCTCAGAGACGGGGACGTATATTCCTGCCATTTGTGGATGACGACCCGAAGACCTCGGAGGTGCTCACCAAGATATTGTTCTTCGCTGAGGACAACAAGATCAAGGATCCGTTTATACTGGATCAGATAGAGTAGGGGTTATCGACATTTGGATAGGAAAAGTAAAAATACAGGAAGCAAAAATATTGATGAAACAGGTACTGGAAAAACAAAAATATAGGAAGACAGGTAAGAAGTCATAAATGAAAAAACAGGAGGGCGTGGCATATTTTCATCTGCCGGGATTATTTGAATTTTACGAATTATATAAGGTGTTTCTGCCCTTGTTTCATGAGCACAGGGAATATTTCTATGACTGGTGTGACATAGGCTCTATCTATGGTGCCCCTGCAGATTGTATCTGGGGTGGCGGCCGTGTGGGAGATGGAGACGGCAATGCCCGGGAAGTCCTTTCTCTGGTGAATAAATATGGCATTTCAGCAAGACTTACATTCAGCAATTCCTTGCTAAGGGAAGAACACCTTGCTGACAGAAGATGCAATGAGTTATGCAGGATGTTTTGCAGGGAGCAGGATAGAGATAAAGAAATTTATAATACCGGAGACCTTAACAGAAGTGGTAATGATGGTTGTGGGCATGGCAGGGTACGAAATGGTGTTATTGTACATTCTGAATTGCTGCTTGACTATCTGAAAGCCAGCTATCCGGAACTTTATCTGGTGTCTTCAACCACCAAGGTTTTGACTGATTTTGATGAACTTGTGAAGGAACTGGATCGCGAGGATTTCAGCTATGTCGTGCCGGATTTCAGGTTGAATAAACGCTTTGACAGATTGGAGAATTTGTCTGGACAGCAGAAGAACAAAGTGGAATTTCTGTGTAACGAATGTTGTTACTTTGGGTGTGCTGACCGTCGGGCATGTTATGAGGATGTGAGCCGCAGGATCCTTGGGGAAGCCGAAAAGGATTATGATTATGATAGCACTGGTTCGGAGCGGAGGCAGACGGAAGCAGGGCAAGCTCTAAGTGATGAAGCTGCAGATGAAAAACATGAACATGAATGTACAGCCCCGGATCATGATGGTGGATACCGCTTCTCTAAGGCCATGTTAAATCCGGGATTTATAGGAATCAATGACATCAGAAATATTTATATGCCAATGGGATACATGAACTTTAAGATTGAAGGCAGAGGACTTGGCAGTGCACTTATCCTGGAATTTTTATTGTATTACATGACAAAACCGGAATACCGGATAAATGTCAGAGAAGAAATGTATCTGGATAATACATTAGATCTTTTTTAACTCAGAGACAGGTAAGAAATAAGTATATATTACCCCAAATAAAAAATTATTTAGCCGACACTATTTGACAGATTTCATGAGTGGCATAGTGTAATATGTATTTGTCCCGAAAATGTAACAGGATTTGTAACGGGAAAGGAGGGAATGGAACCGGTACAGGTGAAGAAATGTACAGAACGTTATGAAAGAAATACTGCGAATAGAGCAGAAAAAACAGAAAATGTTGCAAAAAGCAGGGATAATCCGGTGCGTATACTATTGCATACAGGGTTTAAAATCGAATGGGGAAGATTGAGATACCCGGAGAGTGTGGATAGGGCTTGTGTAAGAGAGTCTGATTGGGGAATCGGAGACTCTGAATACAGGTAGATGATATAAGCCGGACTTCAATACATATCACATTTAACTGAAATGTAAAAAACTTCAAATTAAAACTTAAAACATCGTTGGAAAACAAAAAGAGAGAGACTCTGATTTATGCTATGAATAGATCAGAGTCTTATTTTGTTATGTAATGTCTCCTAATTAAATATTGTCAATCAGCCTAAAAGGGTGGTATAATATAATGACTTTTGATCATAAGACAGAAGAACTTATTGTTTGGAGGAAGAAAATGGGAATATATGAAGAGTTAGTAGCCAGAGGACTTATTGCCCAGACTACAAATGAAGAAGAAATAAGAGAATTGGTTAATAACGGCAAGGCCGTTTTCTATATAGGTTTTGACCCAACAGCAGACAGCCTTCATGTAGGTCACTTCATGGCACTGTGCCTTATGAAGAGATTACAGATGGCAGGAAATAAGCCTATCGCCCTTATCGGAGGCGGTACAGCCATGATTGGAGATCCATCAGGCCGTACAGATATGAGACAGATGATGACAAAGGAAACAATCCAGCATAACGTAGATTGCTTCAAGGTTCAGATGAGTAAGTTCATAGACTTCTCAGATGACAAGGCATTACTGGTCAATAACGCAGACTGGCTCCTTGACCTTAACTATGTTGAGGTTCTTCGTGAGGTTGGCGCGTGCTTCTCAGTAAATAACATGCTTCGTGCAGAGTGCTACAAGCAGCGTATGGAGAAAGGCTTAAGTTTCCTTGAGTTCAACTACATGATCATGCAGAGCTATGACTTCTATGCATTATTCCAGAAGTACGGCTGTAACATGCAGTTTGGCGGAGATGATCAGTGGAGCAACATGCTTGGCGGTACAGAGCTTATCAGAAGAAAGCTTGGTAAGGACGCACATGCCATGACCATCACACTTCTTCTCAACTCAGAGGGCAAGAAGATGGGTAAGACCCAGAAGGGTGCCGTATGGCTTGATCCGAATAAGACATCACCATTTGAGTTCTACCAGTACTGGAGAAATGTAGCAGATGCCGACGTTCTTAAGTGTATCCGTATGCTCACATTCCTTCCACTTGAAGAGATCGACAAGATGGATTCATGGGAAGGCAGCCAGTTAAATCAGGCAAAGGAGATCCTTGCATACGAGCTTACAAAGCTTGTTCATGGCGAGGAAGAGGCAAAGAAGGCTCAGGATAGTGCAAGAGCATTGTTCTCAAAGGGCGTAGCTGCTGACATGCCGGCAGTAACACTTACAGCAGAAGACTTCAAGGATGGCGAGATCGATATCGTATCAGTGCTTGTTAAGTCAGGACTTGTTGCTTCACGTAACGAGGGCAGACGTGCCGTAGAGCAGGGCGGTGTAGCCGTTGATGGTGAGAAGGTGGCAGATATCTCAGTTAAGCTTCCGGAAGAGAAGTTTGATGGCGAAGGTATCGTAGTAAGACGTGGAAAGAAGAACTTCAGAAAGGTCAGCAAGTAAGGAAAAGCTGCCAGTGTGGTTCTGATAAGTGAACATTAGCTTTAAGATATAAATTCATGCAGACATGATGTTTACATGAAGGATTATTGTAGAAAAGGACAGTAGCTTTATGGCCGCTGTCCTTTTTCTGCGTTATGGATTTCTTCAATATCTTTTCTGACTAATGAACGCTTTCCGAACGGATATATCAGAAAGGTGAAGATCAGATATGCTGATATTAGTACCGGAGCAAGAATTAAATTCCTCAGGCAATTCATGTTCCACACCGCTATACTGAAATAAGTTATCAATATACAGATGAATATTGCTGTGATCAAATGCATTTTCTGCAGCATAATGTAGGAAAGGTGATATCTGTCATCAACCGGCTGGAGCTTATCTGCAGGAATCCCTTTCTCGTACATACAGAAATTATAGTTATATATGCCTCTGGCAATATCAATATCCGAAATGTTGCCGGAGTAAATGTTGTGTCTGAATAATCTGGCGAATTCCTCAGAACTCATATTTGTACTGCCGGCATAATATGAGAATTGAGCCAGCTTCTGATAGTGATTTTCTGAACGCAGTAAAATCAGGATGTTTAATATTCCATTTACCAATATTAAAATCATAATGATGGAGTACATCATGTGTCTGCATTTTGGGCTGGTATATTAGAATAATATGGACTATCATATATGAATATAAACCTTAATCGTTAAATGATGCCAATTGAATTAGAACCAATTGAGTTAGCCTCCTGAAAATGATTTCGAAAGTGTTAAATTGTGACTGATTAACAAAAATAATCATGCAAATTAGTGTAAAAAAATAATGAAAAATCACTGATTTTTACACGAATATCTGCTATACTATGATTAGTACCTTTAAGGAGGACGGATTATGTATAGAAAGATTATGGGCTTCTTGGAAGCGTGGAAAGAAAACAAACATCGCAAGCCCCTTATTTTGCAGGGGGCAAGACAGGTGGGAAAAACCTATTCCATTCTGGAGTTTGGACGCACCCACTATGAAAATGTGGCATATTTCAACTTTGAGACCAATCCAAAGCTGAATGAAACCTTTGAAGAAAACATCAGTCCAGATTATCTGATCCCGATTTTATCACATATCGCGGGTCATACCATTGTAAAAGAGAAAACCCTGATAGTATTTGATGAGGTTCAGCTCTGTGAAAGAGCATTGACTTCTCTCAAATACTTTTGCGAGGACGCTCCGGATTATCACATCATTGTTGCAGGAAGCTTGCTCGGAGTTGCGGTTAATAGAGCGAAATTCTCTTTTCCTGTGGGGAAGGTCGATATGAAAACTCTTTATCCTATGGATATGGAGGAATTTATGCTGGCACTCGGTGAGAACGATTTGGTTGAGCAGATTAAAAAGTGCTTCCATACTGACAATCCACTGCCGTCTGCCCTGCACGCCGCCGCAATGCAGCTATATCGTCAGTATCTTGTAGTCGGCGGTATGCCGGAGTGTGTGCTTCAATTTGCTGAAACAAAGGATTATATCCTTGTTCGTCATACACAGGATACGATACTTGCAAGCTATCTCAATGATATGAGCAAGTACAATAATTTGAATGAAATCAAGAAAACCAGACTTGCTTACGACAATATAACCGTTCAGCTCTCAAAGAAAAACACCCGTTTTCAATATAAGCTGATTAAGAAGGGCGGACGGGCTTCCGAATTTGAAAATGCAATTGAATGGCTCTGCCTGTCTGGTATCGTGTCACAGGTTTATAAGGTGGAGCAAATCAAGAAGCCACTTGAAAATTACCGTGACATTAATGCGTTCAAGATTTATGTATCCGACTTAGGGCTGCTCTGTGCTAAGAAGGATTTAGCCGCTAATGACATTCTCTATATGGTGGAGGAACTAAACGACTTCAAGGGTGGTATGGCGGAGAACTATGTCAATGTGCAACTCTCCATTAATGGTTACCGCACTTACTATTGGGAATCCGAGCGGGGAGCCGAAATTGATTTTATCATTCAACGTGACGGGCAGCTTATCCCTATTGAGGTTAAGTCTGCCGACAATACCAGAGCCAAGAGCTTAAAGGTCTATATGGACACTTACAAGCCTGCTTATGCTATCAAGCTTTCTGCTAAAAACTTCGGCTTTGAGGACAATAAAAAAATCGTTCCTCTTTATGCCGCATTTTGTATCTGAAATCAATATTGTAATGATAACGCCCACAGATTATGTGGGCGTTTTTTGTATCAGGCTTTAGCTTGTTGGTTTACGCTCCACTGTGGGTACCCCCACTATAATTAGCCGCTCGTCTGAGCGGCTTTATTTCTTTATTATTTCCTGCATTCTGCAGGAAGCTTATCTGACCATGGCAGAAGTTTCTCGCAGAAATCATTGTTCTTATCATCCATGTGTTCCGGGATTTCTGTAAGAAGATAATTAAAGTATTCATACAGTCTGAGCTTGTTTGCTTTTGCTGTTTCTACAAGGCTGTATATTATGGCACTGGATTTGACCCCATTTATTGTGTCACACATGACCCAGTTCTTTTTGACGATACAGAAACTTCTGATACTTTGTTCTGCGGCATTATTATCTATCGGGATCTCCCCGTCATCCAGAAATCTCCTGAGATATTTCTCCTGGTTAGGTGAATAGGTCATTCCATTGTGAGTCTTGCTCTTGGGCATGACCTTATCTATGTTTATACGGATCCAGTTGAAATACGCATCTACAAGTGGCTTGATAAACTTCTGCCGATGTTTTCGTCTCTCCGCCGGTGTCATATCCTGAAGCTTAGCCTCTTCATGATAGATCCGCTGTATCTGTGAGAGGGCAAGATAGGCCAGACTCATTTTCTGCTCACTTTCCGGAAGTGCTTTAACTGCTTCATCATACCGTCTGCGGCTGTGTGCCCAGCAGCCTGATATCTCAAGATCTTCCAGTTCTCCTTCCAGTGTATGATATACCTGATATCCATCTGTTACACATACTCCTCTGAAATCCTTGAGGAATTCCCTTGGGTGATCAGCCTTCCTTGTCTTTTGATAATCGTAAAGTATTACCTGCCTGTCCGTCTGATATTTTCCTGTCCTATATACCCACATATAACTTTTACTTCCTGCAGGTCTGCCATCTTTGTTTACCAGAAGAGGAGTCTCGTCTGCCTGTATCACATGACACCTATACAGATATTTGTGTAGATAATCAAACAGTATTGAAAGATATCTTTCTGCACAGAGTATTGTCCAGTTTGCCATGTTCTGTCTGGTGATCGGCACATTGTACTGCTGATAAAGCTTTTCAAGCCTTGCAAGCGGAGTGGCATTCACATACTTTCCTGTTATTATACCTGCTTCCAGTGACGGGGATACCAGACTGCCTCTGAACAGATACGCTGGATGTTTTGCCTTTTCCATATGTTCCGTCTTTTTCCCCGAGTATACAGCGACATGATGTTCCTCTAGTGCGATTTTTGCTGGAGTGAAACTGTATCTGTGGTATACTTCATCAGGCAGCTTCTTCCATTCTTCGTCAGGGTATAACATTCTAAGTTCATCTTCGCTGAGATCGTGATTGATT
>ERZ773224.641-NODE-641-length-48930-cov-30.946558_pt1 | contig 48930 bp, 56 predicted proteins | sample MGYA00580526_ERZ773224 | MGnify/ENA primary metagenome ERZ773224 (study PRJEB29015, sample SAMEA2737743) | human gut metagenome | biome: human gut; feature: human-associated habitat; material: faeces | place: China | collected 2012 ... | reverse complement strand
TATTCTATCATACTTAAGTTTTTTTATAAATGTCTACCCTAAAGGGTGCATTTCACATACAATGGTCTTCTATTTTTTAAATAAAAAATAGACTTTTTAGCAGTTTTAAGTATTTTCTTGCTATTAGCAAGCTCTCTAGTATTATTACTTATAGTCTTATTAATTTCTTTTGCATCAAAATTAATTTTAGCAACAAACTGAAGGTAAGGTAATTCATTACCATTATTTAAGGCATGCATTGCATTATAAAAATTATTTGTAAGACTATCATCATTGTATATAGCACTAAGTAAAACTGAAATAAATAACTTATTATTATCAAGTATCTTATAATCTTTATCTATCAAAGATAGTAATTCTTTATATAACTGAGATTGTGTAATTAATATTTCATTATATTTTTCTTTTTCTTCATATTCTCTGATATAGTCACTTAATAAATCAATTATCTTTTCAATATTTGCAGATTCCATTTTCTCACATCCTTAATATAATTTTATCATATAAATATAGTATTTTAAATATGAATTTATTGAAATTTGCAAAAGATAAATTTATAAATTAGTTTTTAAATATTAATGATTTTTAATGATAATTAGCAATATTATTATTAATAATAAAAAAGTAATAACCAAGTATTTTATCTTTTATTTTTGTTAAAATGTATGTTATCATAATCCACCACCTCCTTAAACATATAAATTCCTGGAGGCACATCAATATAATATATTTCTTTAAATTATTATAATACAAAATGATCTAGAATAAATAAAAAAGTCTGCTTGTAGCAGGCTTTGTTATCTAATGGTGCCTGTGAAGAAGAGGTAGAATAACTTTTCTTACCAACACTAATAGGTAGCAATAACTTACTTACTAATACAAGTATACTACATTTTTACCATTTTGAGTCAAAAAATGTTGAAAATGACCGATTTTGTGTTAAAATATATTACAACAAAGGAGAATATTATGATTAATGAAGAAAAACAAGTATGTTATAATATGCAAGTTTATAATGATTTCGTTGATTTTCCAATCACAATGACTAATATAGAAGATTTTGAATTTGATAAACTATTATCTCATCCAAATCCTAAAGTTAGAGCATTTAATTTTATTGTGATTACAAAATGTACAACAAAAGGAAATACAACAACCGTTAGACCACTAATGATAATATATAATAAAAAAGATTGGAAAGTAGAAAGCTATGATATAGAAGGTTATTATGGTTCAAGAACAAAAACATTATGTAGCAATAGAAAACAAACATTGGAATTTGCTGGAAAATTAATAGAATTACCTTGTAATAATCAAAATTCAATAATAAATAAATTTAATTTTGCTTCTAAAATATTAATTGCTAAAAATAAAATTAAAGAGAAATCATTAATAAGAAAAAAATAAAAACATAATTTTGTTTAGTTTTATGTCTTGCTAAAATTATGTTTTATGGTTTCAAAAGGGAATATTCCCTTTGCACACACCTTTTTGACTATGTCAAATGGGAAGTGTGTTTACTCTATTGGAAATAGAGTCTTATACGACAAGCAAACTGCTTGTCTTTTATTATGATTTATTTTATTAATTTTCTTTGAGTACAATATGGCACAACTTCATTTTTTAAAGTATTAGATAAAATATCAGTTCCACAAGAAGAATCATACCATTTAAATTTTTCAATTTCTTCAGAAGTATTTAATTTACCATTTAGTTTGCCATTATATTTGAATACATAAAAATGTATTGGTGTCACGCCATCACTAGTAGCAATTTCATCAAATTCCATTAACAACTCAAATAAACTTTCACCAAATATTGCTTCATTTCCAAGTTCTTCATTAAAAATGGCTTTTAATGTAAGTTTTAAAGTTCTTAAACTTTTTTTCATCATAACCATTAATAAATATGTCATCACTCTCATCAAACATTAAATAATCAATATTATTAATCTTAATGATATGTGGTTTTACATAGGCAATATTAGTTTCTTTAATATTTTTAACATTTCCATTTGTAATAGTGGGTTTAACACAAGCAAACTTACATATCATCTCAACCTTTCTTAATAAGTCCTTACTTATCTCAAATTCTTTAGTTTCTATTGTTAACATATAATCACTCTCACTTTCTTTAAATAACAAAAAAACTAACATTTCTGTTAGCAATTTATTACTCTCTAAACTTTAAAAGTTCGAGTTTCCTATCAATCTGGTGCCGCAACAGTGAATTGAACACTGATTTAATCCTTACCATGGATTTGTAATACCATTATACTATAGCGGCATAACTAAATTATACAAAATAATTGATAGATGTGCAAGATATTTTGGTAAATTTCCTTTACAATATACCCCATAGGGGTGTATAATAAAAAACGGGTGAAATATTATGCGTGAAATATGTCAAATGTGTAAAAAAAACAAACATCGAAGTTGTGAAGAAAAAGCAAATATTATCAAAAGATTAAATGTAATCGAAGGACAAATTCGTGGAATAAAACAGATGGTTCAAGATGATAGATATTGTGATGAAATAATAATTCAATTATCAGCATCAATGCATTCCTTAAAAAGTCTAGGTAACAACATATTAAAAAGTCATATGAAAAGTTGTATGGTAGAAAATATTAAGAATGATAAATTAGAAATAATTGATGAAGTCGTTGAATTAATAGATAAAATAAATAAGTAAGGTGGTAATTATGTTAAGTATAAAAAATATTAATGTTAGTTTAAAAAATGAAGATAAAAAAATAATAAAAGATTTATCATTAGAAATTAATGATGGAGAAACTCATGCAATAATGGGACCAAATGGAACAGGTAAATCAACATTAGCAAAAGTTATAATGGGGCATTACTTATTTACTTTAACTGGTGGAGAAATATTTTTTAATGGAACAAAATTAAATGATTTAACCACAGATGAAAGAGCAAAACTTGGAATATTTTTAGCAATGCAAGACCCAACTGTAATAGATGGAGTAACAAATAGTGAATTTTTAAAAACAAGTAGTGAAGAAATAACAGGTAAACATATAGATTATTTTAAATTTATAACAAAAGTAAATAACTCGCTAAAAGACCTAGAATTTTCAAAAGATATGATTCATAGACATGTTAATGCGGGTTTCTCTGGCGGTGAAAAAAAGAAAAATGAAGTACTTCAAATAAAGATATTAAAACCAAAACTAATCATACTAGATGAACTAGATTCAGGTCTAGATGTTGACTCTTTAAAAATAGTATGTGAAAACATAAATAAATACAAAAGTGAAAATCCGGATACATCAATATTAATTATTACTCATTACCCAAGAATCCTTGAAATGATTAAGCCAGATTATGTTCATGTTATGAAAAATGGTACAATCGTTAAAACAGGTGATATATCTTTGGCTACATTAACAGAAAAAGTTGGTTATAATGAATAAAGATATTTATATAAATGATTTAAATATTAAATTTGATATAAAAAAAGGTGAAACATTAAATATATATCACTATGTATTTAATAAAAGTGTTAATGTAATAATTAATTTAAATGGAGAAAATGCTAAAGTAAATTATCATTTTAGTGTGATAAGTCTAGATGATAATACCTTTAAAATTGAAGTTAATCACAATAGTAAAAATACTGAAAGTAACATATTTAATCACGGAGTAAATGTTTTAAATAATAAATTATCATTTGATGTAACGGGTCTTGTACCAAAAGATATAAGTAAATGCATTTGTAATCAAGAAAATCAAATAATTAATTTAAGTGATGGAACAAGTCTTATAAAACCGAATTTGCTTATTAGAAATTATGATACATTTTCAAATCATGCAGCATACATAGGTAAGTTCAAAGATGAATTGTTGTTTTATTTAATGAGTAGAGGTATAAGTTTTAATAAATCAAATGAGTTACTTATGGAAAGTTTACTAATTAATAATGGTAATAAAGAAGAAAAAGTTGTCCAAGAATTTATTAAAAACTTAAAGGAGGTAAATAATGGATAGAGAAACAAAAAGAGAAATAATAATGGATTATAGTAAAGATACAACTCATCGAGGATTAATAAATGATGATAGATATTTTAAAGAAAATACCAGAAGTGACTCATGTATAGATAATATGGATATGATGGTTAAATTAAATAATGATATTATCGAAGATGTCTTATTTGATGGTGAAGCATGTGCAATATGTACAAGTGCCACAAGTATTTGGTCTGATATTTTAATTGGTAAATCAATAGATGAAGCAAAAAAAATAGTTGATAACTATAACAAAATGATTAATGAAGAAGAATATGATAAAAAGACTCTAGGTAATCTTCAAGTATTTGATGAAATAGCATTACAACCAGCTCGTAAAAACTGTGCATTACTTCCTTGCAAAACAGTTATTAAAATACTAAATGATATAGAAGGTAAGTAACATGGAAATTGTTGGTTTAAGTGAAGAAAAAATAAAAGAAATATCTAAGATAAAGGGTGAAGATGATTGGGTACTTAACTATAGATTAAAAGGATATAATTCATTTATTAATCAAAGTATGCCAGATTTTGGTCCAGAAATCAAATTAAATTTTGATGATGTAATCTATTATAAAAATAATGAAAGAGATAAAAAGTTAGAAAATAATTGGAATAATATTTTAAAACCAGTTGTTGATGAACTAGATAGTGTTGGTGTTTTAGAAAGTGAAAAACATTTTGGTGGAATGGGAGTTCAATATGAAAGTGAAGTAATATATCACAATATGATTAAAGAACTTGAAGAAAAAAATGTAATATTTACTTCGATTGAAGTTGCAATAAAAAAATATCCAGATTTAGTAAAAAAATATTTTGGTAAAATAGTTTCATACACAGAAAATAAATTTGCAGCATTAAATGCATCAGTATTTAGTGGAGGTTCATTTATATATGTACCAAAAAACACAGTACTTGATAGACCTTTACAAAGTTATTTTAGAATCAATAGCAAAAACATGGGACAATTTGAAAGAACATTAATAATTGTTGATGATAATTCATCACTTCATTATGTCGAAGGATGTACAGCCCCATCTTATAGTGAATCAAGCTTACATGCAGCCATCGTGGAAATCTATGTTGGTAAAAATTCAAAATGTCGTTATTCAACAGTTCAAAACTGGGCAACAAATGTCTATAACCTAGTTACAAAAAGAGCTTTAGTTGATGAGTCTGGTGTTATGGAATGGATTGATGGTAATATTGGTTCAAAAGTTACAATGAAATATCCATGCTGCATTTTAAAAGGAGATAATTCATCTGGAACATGTATTACAATTAGTGTTGCTAAAAAAAATCAAGAACAAGATAGTGGAGCAAGAATGATTCACATTGGTAAAAATACAAAGAGTAATATAGTTTCAAAAAGTATTGCATCAAATGGTGGTAATGCAACATATCGTGGTAAGGTTGATATTAAAAAAAGTGCAACAAATAGTGAATCAATGGTTAAATGTGATAGCTTAATTTTAGATGATGAATCAATGAGTGATACCATACCAGTAAATATTGTGGGCAACTTTTCAAGTAACATAGAACACGAAGCAACAGTATCAAAGATAAATGATGATGTTTTATTCTATTTAATGAGTCGTGGTATTCCAGAAGAGAGGGCAACAGAGTTAATTGTTCTTGGGTTTATTGACAAATTTAAAAATGAACTACCCATGGAATATGCCGTAGAATTAAACCAATTAATAAAAAGAAATTTATAAATTTGTTAATAACAAGTTGACTTTTAAAAAGTGTTTAAGTCCCAAGATAAAAATAGTATATTAAATAATAAAAATAATCTTACAATGTAAATATTAAAAAAGACTAATAAGAAATAATTGCTTTTTGGTCTTTTTAATTCATTAAATAAACATTTTATCTTTTATTTTAGAAAAAATTGTGTTATAATCTAAGTATCAATTTTAAGTGGGCAGAAAATCCCACTTTTATTATTAGTTATCGGAGGTGTTTATGCAAAAAAAATTAGATGAACTAAAAATTAAATTACAAGATGCGTTAACTAAAGATGAAATTATAGTTGATAGCATCACCTTTGAAGAAAAAGGAAAATATCATTTTCTAACTATAACGTTGGATAAAATCGGGGGCATTGACCTAGAAACAATAACTGCAGCCACACATATAGTTAATGATGTGGTAGATGATGCAAATATAACTGATGATAGTTATATTTTAGATGTAGTTAGCAAAGAAAGAGGAGAGTAAAGATGGAAAAAAAAGAATTAATTAAAGCTATTGATACAATAGTAACAGAAAAAAATATTTCACCAGATATCATTTATGAGGCACTAACATTAGCACTTCAAACAGCTTACAAAAAGAATTTTAATTCAAAAACTAATGTAAGAGTGGATATCAATCGTGAAACAGGAGACATTAAAGTATTTTCATACTATGTAGTAGTACCTGAAATTGATGAAGGAAAAATAGTTGAAGACGAAGAAGGAAACATCACAAAAATTGAACCTGAAATCAACAAAGATGCTCAAATATTACTTGAAGATGCAATAAAGAAAGTGCCAAACATCAAAATTGGAGAAACTATTGAAGAAGAAGTTACACCAAAAGATTTTGGACGTGTAGCTGCAGGCACAGCAAAACAAGTGGTAATGCAAAAAATAAGAGAAGCTGAAAAAAATAGTATCATCGATGAATTTGCAGATAAACAAGATGAACTAATGATAGGTCTAGTTGTTATGGAAGATCAAAACAATTATTATATTGACTTAGGTAGAACTCGTGGAATTCTTCCTAAAAAGGATATTATTCCGGGAGAAAAAATAGTAATGGGTTCAAGTATCAAAATTTATGTAACAAAAGTTGAATCAGGACCAAAAGGACCAGTTATTAAACTATCAAGAAAGAATTATGGATTTGTAAAAAGACTATTTGAACATGAAATTCCTGAAGTTGCAAATGGAACAATTATTATTAACCAAGTAGTAAGAGAACCAGGTATTCGTACCAAAGTATCACTATATTCAACAAATTCAAGAATTGATGCAATTGGTTCATGTATCGGTGAACGTGGTTCAAGAATTGCTGGTATATTAAAAGAATTAAAAGGTGAAAAAGTTGACCTAGTACTTTATTCTGAAGATCCAGCCGAATACATAAAAAATGCTATGTCACCAGCTAAAGATGTAATCGTATCAATACCAGATGCTGAAAAGAAAAACGCCTTAGTTATAGTTAATAAAGATAACTTATCACCAGCAATAGGTAAAAAAGGTACAAACATTAAACTTGCTAGTAAATTAACCAAATATCATTTAGAAATTAAAACAATGGAAGAAATACAAGAAGCAGGAAATGGTAAAATAAATGAAGAAAATACCAATGCGTAGTTGTTTAATTACTAAAGAAAAATTACCCAAAAAAGATCTAATAAGAATTGTTAGAACTCCAGAAGGTACAGTAATAATTGATGAAATAGGCAAAGTAAATGGACGTGGAGCCTACTTAAAAAAAGATATTGAGGTTATAAATAAAGCAAAAAATAATAAAGTATTAGAAAGAGTACTGGAAGTAAAAGTACCAGATAGTACATATGATGAATTAATTGAAAAACTAAAATAAGAAAGGATGTGTTAATATGAAAGTATCAGATTATGCATTTGATGTAAATCTTTCTGTAGCAGAAATACTAAAAAAATGTCATGAGTTAGAAATTAATGTTAAAACTGCGGATGACTATTTATCTGATGATGACATTATTATGCTAGATAATACAATAAATATTATAAGCACAGATGAAGAAATAACTTACGAAGAAGAAGACGATATCGATGATAAAGTTGATGAAATAATTTCATCATCTACGATAGAAAAAAAGATAAAAAATAGTGTAAGCAAAGAAAAACTAAAGAAAAAAGACAGCAGTAAACAAGAATTTAATATGCTAAAAAAAGAAATGTACAAGCATAAAAATAAATTAATGAGTAATAAAGCAGATGAAAACATTGTTGTTTATAAAAATGATATGAGTGTTAGTGACTTTGCAAATGCTTTAAATGTCAGTGGAACAGAAATAATTAAAAAATTAATGGAAAATGGTTTAATGCTTAGCCTAAATCAACCAATTGATTTTGAAAATGCAGAAATTATTGCTCTAGATTATCATAAAACACTAAAAAAAGAAGAAACACAAGATGTTGCAAATTTTGAATCTTTTGAAGTAGTGGATAATCCTGAAGATTTAGTAAAAAGACCACCGATAGTTACTATAATGGGACATGTTGACCATGGCAAAACAACTCTTTTAGACTATATAAGAAATACCCATGTAGTTGATAAAGAATTCGGAGGAATTACTCAACATATCGGAGCATATCAAACTAAATATAAAGATGAACTTATTACATTTATTGATACACCAGGTCATGCTGCTTTTACAGAAATGCGTGCAAGAGGAGCATCAGTTACTGATATTGTAATAATTATTGTTGCAGCAGATGATGGAGTAAAGCCACAAACTAAAGAAGCAGTTGATCATGCTCTAAGTGCTAAGGTTCCAATTATTGTTGCAGTAAATAAAATTGATAAACCTGAAGCAAATGTTGATCGAGTATTAACTGAAATGACTGAAATTGGAATTACACCAGAATCCTGGGGTGGAGATGTTCCATTTATAAATATATCTGCACACACTGGTGAAGGTATCGACTTACTTCTTGAAACAATTCTTACAATTGCTGAAGTAAATGAACTAAAAGCAAATCCAAATCGTTATGCCATCGGTGCTGTAATTGAATCAAGACTTGATAAAAATATCGGAGGTATTGCATCATTCTTAATTCAAAACGGAACACTTAGAATTGGTGATCCAATAGTTGTTGGTACAAGTTATGCCAAGGTTCGTACAATGAAAAATGATCGTGGCGAAGCAATCGTTGAAGCTGGACCATCAACACCAGTAGAAATAACTGGTTTAACAGAAAATCCATCAGCAGGTGATAAATTTATGGCTTTTGAAACAGAAACTGAAGCTAAAAAAATTGCTGAAAAACGTGCATCACAAGCAAAACTAAATAGTAGTGCTTCTAAAAAAGTATCACTTGATGACTTATTTAAAAGCGTTGATGCTGGTAACAAAGAAATTAACATTGTTTTAAAAGCTGATGTTCGTGGTTCTGAAGAAGCAGTTAAAAACGCTTTAGAAAAAATCAAAGAAAAAGATGTATCTGTTAAAGTAATAAGAAGTGGAATCGGAGCAATTACTGAATCAGATGTTGTTCTTGCCAGTGCATCAAATGCCATCATTATTGGATTTAATGTCGTAGCACCAGCAACAAGTAAAGAATATGCTAAAGATAACAATGTTGATATAAGACTTTATACAATAATCTATAAACTAGTCGAAGATATCGAAGCATCAATAAATGGTATGTTAGATCCTGAATACGAAGAAAAAATAATCGGTGAAGCTGAAATTAGAAAAATATTTAAATTCTCTAAGATTGGAAACATTGCTGGTTCTTACATAACTTCTGGAGTTGTTAAAAATAATGCCTTAGCCAGAGTAATTCGTGATGGTGTTGTAATTGCAAGTGATGAAAAAATAGCATCACTCCAAAGAGAAAAAGACACAGTTAAAGAAGTTAAAAAAGGTTTTGAATGTGGTATTACTTTAGAAAAATTTAATGATTTCAAAGAAGGAGACACAATCGAAGTATACGAAATGATCGAGGTAAAACATGCCTAAGTATAAGATAAAAAGAATTGCTAGTGATATAGAAAGATACTTATGTGATATCATTATAAATGAAGCAAATGATGAAATACTAAAAAAGATAACAATTACAGGATGTGACTTAACAAATGACTTAAGTTATTGCAAAGTTTATTTTACATCACTTCTAGAAATGGATAAAAAAAGCCTTGAAAAAGAATTAAATGAAGCTGCACCATTCTTACGGGGAAAACTAAGTAAAATGATTGAAATAAGACACACTCCGGAATTAAAATTTATTTATGATGAATCAATAAGTTATGGAGAAAAAATCGAGAATATTATTGAAAATTTAAACAGGGAGGGATAATAATGATCGAAGTTTTAGAAAAAATTCCAAAAATTTATGAAAGGACCGTTCTATCTGAATACTATAGATTCTTTCAAAATCTAAATGGTTCAAAAGATATTATTAATAAGAATTTATCGTTTACAACTGATGCTTATAAGTTAACTGAAAAAGAAACAAGAAATGAAAATTTCTTAGATGCTTACAAAGTATTAGAAAATAACCAACGTAATATTAAGTTTGTTTTGTTAAAAGGTGAAGAACAAGAACTTCTTGCAGTAGCACGCATAAGAATAGATGAATTTGCTATTTATATTTGTGATATAGTTTATACAAATTATCCAACTATCGCAGAACAAATATCAAGTTTCACAGATCTTTATGAAGCTATCAAAGATATTGCAAATAATTATCAAAAAGATTATCTTGAAATCGAAGTACCTAAAAATGATGACTTTACTTTAGATGAAGCAGAATACTATGGTTTTGCAAATACTACTGAACCAAATAGAGTAACAAGAAACTATAAAACAGTTATTTTAACTAAAGAAATAAGAAAGAAAGAATTAAATGGACAAACTCGTAGTCGTAAACAAACCAAGTGATATAACAAGCAGAGATGTTGTTAATAAATTGTGTAAAATATTTAATACTAAAAAAATAGGACACACCGGAACACTAGATCCAATAGCATCCGGTGTCCTTGTTTGTGTATGTGGAAAATATACTAAGTTAGTTAATGATTTAACTTCTCTAGATAAAGAATATATTGCAACTATTAAACTTGGTATTAAAACAGATACCCTAGATACAAAAGGTACCATCATCGAAGAAAAAGATGTAAATGTAACCCTTGATGATATCAAAAAAGTATTTAATAATTTTCCAAAAAGTTATAATCAAACTGTACCTAAATATTCTGCAGTTAAAATAAATGGTAAAAAGTTATACGAATATGCTAGAAATAATATTGATATAAAATTACCAGTTCGAAAAGTAGAAATTTATTCCCTAGAACTATTAGATTTTGATGGCACATCAATTACTTTTAAAACCAAAGTATCAAAAGGAACTTACATAAGAAGCCTAATCGAAGATATATGTAATGATTTAAATACAATTGGTACCATGAGTAATTTAATTCGTACAAAACAAGGAAATTTTTCTATCGAAGAATCATATACCCTAAATGATATTGAAAATGGCAATTATAAATCTCTTTCTATTCATGAATTTTTAAATTATCCATCTATAGAAATACCTGATGAATATCTAAAACTAATAATTAATGGCAATAAAATACCAAATTCATTTAATATAAAAGACAAAGTAATATTCACAAAAAGTAATAAAGATTATGCAATATATATTAATGAATTTAATGTATTAAAACCATATATAATGTTAAATGAGTAAGACCACTTACTCATTTTTAGTTGTCATATTTGACAACATGTCTATATTTTGGTATAATTATTCTAACTTATGGGGGTTATTATGAATATATTTAGTAAATTATTTAAGAAGAGTACCTTCGAATGTAATTCAATAGTTTCACTTGCAAATTTAGTAAAAGATCCAGACAAGGATTTTTTTAATAAACACAAGCAAAATATAAAAGAATTAGAAAAAACTTATGGGGAAATATTAAAACAAAATAAAACAATTACAACCCTAGATTTTGTATTGCCAAACAACAATAAAGATTCAAATTATTATTCAACAACATTACTTAAAATCACTATGGAATTAGATAATATATTAAATCCAGTAAATAATAGTGAAAAAAGAAATGACATTGATATTAAAATACTAATAGGTAAATTGAAGTATTATTCTATGGAATTATTAAATTACAAAGATAGATTATTTATTCAAAAAAGAGCACTAACAAATATGAAACATAAAGTTTTCATAATTAAAGATATTCAAAAGCAAAAAAGAATAAACGAAGCAATTAACACAAAAATAGAACAAATATCAAATGAACTAATAGCAATTAATTCATTATATAATTCAAATAATATTGAAATAAATAATTATCTATCACTCGTAGAATCTTCATCTTTAAGATGCATCACAGATTCTGAAGACTACATTAAAATTCTTTATAAAGAAGATTTATCGTACATAAAAGAACTTGGATTACCAACTACTGATGAAAACATAACAATCACAAATATAATTAAAATGGAAGTAGAACTTGAAAAATTCATTCATTTTAATGATAAAGTTATATTACATGATTATCTATTATTTAAAGCCGACCCCAAAATATATACCATGGACCAAATAGATAGATTAATTACAAGATTAAGAATTTATCGTAAATTTAAAACAGATGATAATTCAAAATATTATTTAAGCTTTATGTATCAAGCAAAATATGAACGTATCAAATCTCAATATGTTCACAACTTAGAAATTAGACACACTTTTGATACTGATGATGTTGAAGAAAGAGCATACTTTGTTAATGCATTAGAAAAAGATATTTATAATTTTAAGAAAGACAAAGGATTAAAAGATACATATCAAGATAACTATAAAGATATTTTAAATATTATCGATGGATTATCAAAAACATATGATGAGTATAAATATGAATATTTACTAACAAATAGTAATAAATTAAAAATATTATTTAATATTGATAATCCATTTAAACTTGAAAAAGTTTATAAAGAAACAAAAATATCAAAATATAATATACCTTATTTAAATGAATTAGAAAAAGTATATGTTTTTGATGATAGCATTTCACTTGAGACAATATCAAGATTATATCTTCATCAAATTGGTGATACAAGTGCTAAAACAAAAAAATATTTAAAATTATTTGGGCAAAATAACAATGAAACAAATCAAAATAATATATCACTTAATAAAGATTTATTGTCTCATAATGATAACTATGAATATGCAAAACTATATAAAATTGTAAAAAGCTGTTTTAGCAAAATTCATACTGATTTTAACGAATATGAATTATACCAAGGTTTAAAAAGTGTTAATTTTGATACTAACTTTAAAATAAATTCAATATTATCTACATCCCTAGATTTATCGTCTAAAGAAAAAATGAGTCTAGAATTATATTTAGAATTATGTAGTTTCGGGGATGAAATGAGAAAAAAAGAAGTTGTTTTAAATCAAGAACTTGAATCATTTAATTATACACGTTCACCATTATTTAATGATACACCATTAGATGTAAAAGAATTTGTTATAAATGATGATGTTAAAATATTCTACTTTAATGATATTGATTTTAAATATGACACAGGTAAAGAAGTATCTTTTAGAATTGATTTAGAAAATTCTAAACTAGCTCAAAACAAAGTTGAGTTCTTAAGATTTATTGAAACATGTAAATATTTAAGTAACTTTTATGATATAGTTATCATAGATAAAAATACAGAAATAGAATTTTATTTTAAATTCTATAAAAGAAGTACTCTTGAAATAATTTATAAAACAATTATGTTAATGAAAGAAGATAACTTACCATTATTAAGATGGAAATAAAAAAGGAATAAGGTAGCAATTACTTTATTCCTTTTAATTCAAAGTAAACATCTCTAAGTTCCATAGCTTTTTCAAAATCCATATTAGCTGCAGCTTCTCTCATTTGTTTTTCAAGTACTTCAATTTGTTCTAATTTTTCTTTTTTAGTTAATTTCTTCTTAGCATCTTTAATATCATTTGAAACAACATCTTTAATTTCTTTACTAATTGTCTTCGGTGTAATACCATGAACTTTATTATATTCTTCTTGAATACTTCTTCTTCGCTCAGTTTCTTTAATAGCTTCATTCATTGAATCACTATAATTATCAGCATACATAATGACTTTACCATTTGCATTTCTTGCAGCTCTACCAATTGTTTGAATTAAACTTCTTGTACTTCTTAAGAAACCTTGCTTATCTGCATCTAAGATACATATCAAACTTACTTCAGGAATATCTAATCCTTCACGTAAAAGATTTATACCAACAATACAATCATAAACACCACTTCTTAAATCATGTATAATTTTAAGCCTTTCAAGAGTCTTTATTTCACTATGTAAGTATGCAACTTTTATATTCATTTCTTTTAAGTAGTTTGTTAACTCTTCACTCATTCTTATTGTAAGGGTAGTAATTAAAACTCTTTCATTTTTTTTAATTCTATCATTTATTTCTGCGATTATATCATCAATTTGACCTTCAGACTTTCTAACTTCAATAACAGGATCTAATAAACCAGTTGGTCTAATAATTTGTTCAACATACTGGTTATTAGTTTTTTCAAGTTCATAATCCCCGGGTGTTGCAGATACATAAATAGCTTGATTAATCTTACTTTCAAATTCTTCAAACTTAAGAGGTCTATTATCTAGAGCACTTGGAAGTCTAAATCCATAATCAACCAAAGTTTGCTTACGCATTCTATCTCCATTATACATTCCTCGAACTTGTGGAAGTGTTACGTGAGATTCATCAACTACCAACAAAAAATCTTTAGGAAAGAAATCAATCAAACATGATGGAGTTTCTCCGGGACCCCTTAAAGCTAAATGCCTTGAATAATTTTCAACACCATTACAAAAACCAGTTTCTCTAAGCATTTCAATATCATAATTTGTTCTTTCTCTAAGTCTTTGTTCTTCGATTAATTTATTTTCACTTTTTAATTCTTCTAATCTTTCTTTTAATTCTTCTTCAATTCTTTCAATTGCTTTTTCTAACTTATCTTTACTTGTAACAAAGTGAGATGCCGGAGATATAGTGATTGACTTTTTACTTGTTGATACAACTCCTGTAACTGGATCAAACAAAACAATTTCCTCAACAACATCGCCATCTAAAATAATTCTAATACCACTTACTTTTTCATTAACAGGTATAATATCTATATTATTTCCACGAACCCTAAATGTTCCACGATGAAAATCAATATCACTTCTATCATAAGTCATATCAACTAATCTATTTATAATTTTATTTCTACTTATATTATCCCCAACAGTTAAAATTAACATATTTTTTTCATATTCTTCTTTTTCTCCAATACCATATATACATGATACTGATGCAACAACAATTACATCCTTATAATTAATGAGGGCACTCGTCGCAGCATGCCTTAACTCATCAATCTCATCATTTATTGATGAATCTTTTTCTATATATGTATCACTACTTGGTACATAAGCTTCAGGTTGATAATAATCATAATATGAAACAAAATATTCAACATGGTTATTTGGAAACATTTCTTTAAATTCTGCATAAAGTTGTCCTGCTAAAGTTTTATTGTGTGCTAAAACTAGGGTAGGCTTACCCGTTTTCTCAATAACATTTGCTATAGTAAAAGTCTTACCAGTACCAGTTGCTCCTAGTAATACTTGTTCTTTTTTACCTTCATTTATACCTTTAACTAAACTATCTATTGCATCAGGCTGATCCCCACTAGGTTTATACTTACTAACAAGTTTAAATAATTTTTCCATAATTACCTCCATTTATTTATAAAATATCCCACCAACACCAATATTATACTCAACAAAACTATGTTCGTCAACATATTTTCACTAATTTTGTTAAAACTATTTAAAAATAATTAATTTTATGGTAAAATTTATTAAATATAAGAGGTGAATTAAATGACAACATTTATTTTCGGACACAAAAGTCCAGATACAGATACAGTATGTTCAAGTATAGCTTTATCATACTTAAAAAATGAACTCGGAGACAAAACAGTTCCCAAAGTTCTAGGCAACATAAATAATGAAACAAAATTTGTTTTAAAATATTTTAATGTACCAGTTCCAAGTTACTTAAATGACGTAAGGGTAAGAATCAAAAATATTAAATATGATAAGAAAGCCTATATTAATGAAAATAAAAGTATCGATGAAGCATTTAAATTAATGCAACAACAAAATATAACAGCAATTCCTTTGGTGGATGATAACAAATTATTAACTGGTTTTGTAACATTAAAAGAACTTGCAAAATATTTAATTAATGGTGATAGAGAAGAAGTATCAACAACTATTGATAACATCATCGAAGCAATTGATGGTAAAGTCATAGTTAAATGTGATGATTATATCCAAGGAAAAATCCTAATCGCCGGACTTCAAGCAAAGACCCTTCAAAAAGAAGTTGACTTATCAAGTGACAATATTCTAATCGTCGGAGATCGTTACAAAGTATTAGATTATGCTATAAATTCAAAAGTAAAATTAATTATTTTGCCACTTAATATTAATCTTGATAACAAAGTAATTAAGAAAGCTGAAAAAAATGGTGTAAACATCATAGCTAGTGAATATGACAGTTTCCAAATAGCAACTAAAATATCTTTAAGTAATTACATCAAAAATATAAATATTAATAAAAATCCAGTGACAGTTAACAACGATGATTATTATACAGATTTTAAAACAATGACTCACAAAGTTAATCACACTAATTATCCAATCATCAATAACAAAGGTGAATGTCTTGGCTTAATCAGATTAACTGGACCAAACAGTTATGAAAAACAAAAAGTTATTTTAGTAGACCACAACAACCTTGCTCAATCAGTTGATGGAATCGAAGAAGCAGACATCCTGGAAATAATTGATCACCACAATCTCGGTGCAATAGGTACTCAAGTTCCAATCAATTTCAGAAGTAAACCAGTTGGTTGTACATGTACAATGATATATGGAATGTATCTTGAAAATCAAATTAACATTCCTCAAGATATCGCAGGTTTAATGCTATCAGCAATTTTATCTGATACACTTTTATTAACAAGTCCAACAACAACTGATGATGATAAAAATGCTGCCAAAAGACTTGCAAGTATTGCCAAAGTAGATATTGATAAATATGGTCTTGAAATGATCAAAGCTGCATCAAGTGTAGAAGGAATGAGTCCACGTGATTTAATAAAGAGTGACTTTAAATCATATGTCGTAGGTAAGAAAAATCTTGGTATTGGTCAAATAATGACTCTAGATATAGATAACATAACTGAAAAACTTGATGAATATGTAACTGTCTTAGATGAAATGGCAGAAACAAATTTCAATGTAGTGGTAATATTTATCACAGATATAATAAAAAATGGTTCATATGTTATATATGATTCAAAAAGTAAAGATTTAATCGAAGATGCTTTTGGTTTAAAAAATACTTATGAAGGTGCATTCATTCCAAAAGTAGTATCAAGAAAGAAACAAATATTACCAAATATCTTAAGTATAATGGAAGATAAATAGTAATTTTGTATTCCACAGAATACAAAATTGGAAAGGAAAAACATGAAAGCACTTATCACCGGAGCATCCAGTGGAATAGGTAAGTCTATGTGTTACTACTTAGCTAGTAAAAATATTGATTTAATACTTGTTGCTCGTTCTAAAGATGAATTAGAAAAAATAAAATCTGAAGTATCAGTAAATACAGAAATAATTTGTATGGATTTACAAGTTCAAGATAATTTATTTAAATTATATGACTTATGTAAAGATAAAGATATTGATATTTTAATAAATAATGCCGGTTTTGGTTTATTCGGATTATTCCAAGAAACTGATTTATTTCGTGAACTTGAAATGATTGATTTAAATATCAAAGCATATCACATATTAACTAAATTGTTTTTGAGAGACTTCATAAAAAAAGATTCTGGTTACATTTTAAATGTTGCATCAAGTGCAGGTTTCATGGCTGGACCAAGATTAAGTACATATTATGCCACTAAAAATTATGTTTTAAAACTAACTATGGCTATTAATGAAGAATTAAAAAAAGAACATAGTAATGTCGTAGTATCAGCTCTATGTCCTGGACCAGTAAACACTAATTTTAATAAAGTTGCTCACGGAGAATTTTCTATTAAAGAAGCATCCCCAGACTATGTCGCAAAATATGGAATTGATAAATTATTTAAAAAGAAAATGATAATAATACCAACCCTTAGAATAAAACTAGGTATATTCTTACTTAGAATTACTCCATATAGATTACAACTTCATTTTTCATATCACATCCAAGGTAAAAAACTAGGTATCAAACATGAATGATGATTTAAAGATAATTAAAAAAAGATACGGTGAAGAAATGTCTCACTTTGCCAGAGATAACTTTCCAATTATTCTTGAAAAACCTGGATTACTTTCCAAAATATTCGAAGACTATTTCCATGAAAGTCATTATCTTTATCATGATTTACTTATTAATAATAAATTACTTGATTTTAAACGTTTCATATATTCTTCGCTGGATTCATCCAGATGCTTAAACCTAAATAGTGATTTAACACCTGAAGAATTATTAGATAAAGCAGGGTATATATTAAAAGAATGTCTAACTGAATCAGATATTCAAGAATATAAAAAGTATTATGCACAAAATGAAGAATTATGTACTTTTAAAGGTAATAGATTAGATAAATGTCGTGTATTCTTCGCAGTTAAAAAGGATGTTGATTCTATCAAAAGAATAAACTTTCCAAAACCAAAACGTGATGATTTATATGGAACTAGTGTAATGAGTATTCAATTTACTAGTGATGGCACCAATACTTTATCAATAAAAAATAGATATAACCATCGTGTTAATAATCCTGATGCAACTCTTTCAAATAACTTAGATAACATAATCCCTGGATTAACTAAATCATTTGAAAAACACAAAGGTATCAAACAAAACATAATTAATGAAACAAACTTTGAAATACCTGGTTATGTTAAAGCTAATGATGGTAAATTTTATAAATACAATAGAGAAATAAATAATATCTATTATTGCCCAGATAATATTATCATAGATAATTTTAATGTTTTAAAATATGATAAAAGTAGATATCTACTTATTGATCATTTAATCATAGATTTATCTTTAAAAAAAATAATTATCCATGATAATACCCTACAAGAATCAATACATAACTTATTTGATAATATAGAAAAGATATCTATATTATCAAATAATGATACCAAAATAATTACGATTATAAATAAAGACAATAGAAAGATGGATATATCCATAGACAAATTTAATAACATAAAAAATATTAAATTAATAAATTGTTTTAATATACCAGATAATTTTCTAAAAACAAGTGCTTTTATAGAAAGTTGTAGCTTACCAAATACCATTACCATAGGTAATAACTTCTTACGTAGTAATTATATGCTACATAACATATATGCACCAACTCTTGAAGTAATTCAAGATGACTTTCTAGCTTTAAATGGTTTATTAAAAGATTTAAATTTACCATCTTTAAAAGAGGTAGGTAATAACTTCTTAAAAACAAATGAAGTACTAGATTTTATCAATGTTTCTTCCCTAGAGATAATCAAAGATAACTTCCTACGTGATAATAAAAACTTAAGAAAGTTATCCTTACCAAATATAAAATACACAGGTAAGTACATGTTAGATAGTAATAGATTTGTTAAAATAACCCAAACAGAAAGGAGTAAATAATGAAAGAATTATTAGTAATAAATAAAGATAATAATAGATATATCTTAATGGATAAAGAAAGTAATAAGTATGATTTAACAATTTATATCGAAGATGAAAAATACCAAATAGATACTGGTGATATCTTAACAATAAATATGGATATGATAGATACTAGAGTTTTAACATTCGGTAATATTAATTCCAAATATGGCAGAGATATCAACAAAACAAATTATAGTGAAGTTGTAACATTTAATAAAAATGGTAACAAAACATATTTAAAAAGGATATATGGTTAATATGGAAGAAGATTTAAAAGAAATAAAAAAGAAATATGGCGAAAAGATGGCTCATTATTGCAGAGAACAATTTCCAATACTTCTTGAAAAAAAGGGACTACTTCCAACACTTATTGAAAGTAATTTTAATGAGTATCATCATCTTTTTGATGATTTAGAAAAAAATTCTGCTGAAGTAATGTTTAAAAACTATATCTATAATTTAGTAAATGTTGAAAATAACTTAGAGATAATGATTGATAAAACTCCGGAAGAATTAATGTCTATGGCAGGTTATACATTAAAGGAATGTACTACGGAAGAAGAAATTGATGAATATAAAAAGTATTATGCTGAAAATGAAGAACTTTGTACATTCAAAGGAAATAGACTAGAAAGATGCCGTGTATTTTTTGCAGTTAAAAAAGATGTTGATTTAATAAAAAGAGAAAATTATCCATACCCTAAAAGAGAAGATGCCTATGGAACATCTGTTATAAGTATTCAATTTGAGAAAGATGGCACTAATACTTTATCAATAAAAAATAGATATAACCATCGTGTTAATAATCCGGATGCAACATTTTCAAATAACTTAGATAACATAATATCTGGTTTAACTACATCTTTTGAACGTCATTTAGGTATAATTCAAAAATATCGTAATAATGGTGATTTTGAACTTCCAAATTATGTTAAAGCAAATGATGGAAGATTCTATAAATATAATAGTGAAATGAATAATATTTGTTATTGTCCAGATAATATTATTATTGATAACTTTGAAGTAAAAAGATTTGATAAAAGTAGATATTTAGTTCTTGATCATTTCATCATAGATTTTAAAGATAAAAAAATAATTCTTTATGATAAGAACCTAGAATATAAAGAAGATTTCCAAAATATTTTCAAAGAAATAATAAAAATAGAAGTTATCAATAATAATGAAACTAAATCTATTTATATTACAAGTTCTAATAATGAATTATTAGAACTTACTCTAGATAAAGATAATAAAATAATAGGTTTAACTACCAAAAATATTAAAACAATAGGTAATAACTTCTTAAGAAATAGTTTATTTGTAAAAGAAATAAACTTATCAGATACTACATCTATTGGAAAACACTTCATGTCAGAAAATTTATACTTAAGAAGTTTAAAAGCTCCCTTGCTTATGCAAGTAGACAGTTACTTCTTACAATCTAATAAATCACTAGAAGTATTATCTTTACCATCTCTAGTAGATGTCGGAGATCAATTCTTACTAGAAAACCAAATTCTTTCTAAATTAGATTTACCGAATTTAGAAAAAGCAGGTGATTCATTCTTAATGCAAAATAGCTCTTTAAAAGAAGTAGACTTACCTAATCTAATTTATATAGGTAAAAATCCAATGAGATGGAATCATATATTAGAAAGATTTAATACACCAAAACTAATAGTTCCTGATAATATATCAGATGCCTTTCATAGATAAAGAAAAATAGTCTTAACTGACTATTTTCTCTTTATCTTCTTTTTTTGCTACTAATGCTTTAGATATTCTATATAAAGTTTCTACAGAAAGTTCTAGAGAAGTTATATCTTTTTCTAATAGTGTCATATATCTTGGTATCATAATCTATATCTTTCATATTTTCACTTTCACATATATTATAATAAATATTTTTCAAATATTATATGAGCTATTGACTAACAAAAGGTATTTATTGTATAATTTGTAATGTAAAGATGTACCAAAAAAGAGGTTGTGTTTTATGGACAAAAATATAAAAAAAATTAATGCAAGAACTATTACTTTAACTATTATATTTGTTTTAATATTAGTAGTTATAGCACTATTAATAGGTAAGTTTTCTTATTCTTATTTAGCACCAACAGTATCAGATGATGTTGAAGGTGTAGGGGAAGTAACAGCGAGTGGGGATACAATAATTTTTACAAAAGGTAATACTTTATCTCTAAGTGCAACAACTGATAACTTTAAAACAAATGGAGAAAATTTAACTGCTACAACAAATCCAAAAGTAAAGTTAATGGCATCAAGTAAAACAGAAAGTGCATCAAGTAAATACTTTGCAGGTGTTATAATAAAAAACAATACTTATAGTTATACAACTACTGATAAAAAGCCAGAAGTTATATTAACTGTAAAAGATGAAAATGGTAACATAGTTGAATCAAGTGCAGATAACCTAACATTTGTAACAGTAAATGATAACTTAAAAGGTTTCGATATAACTGGAGTAAATGGAGCATTTAACATAGTAACAGACCATGTTATAGCAACTTCTAGTAATAAATCAGAAGTAATTCATACATGGACATTTACATTAACATTTGTTAATTTAGGCACAGATCAATCTAATAATGATAATTCAACATTAAATATTGAGGTTGTTTTACAAAAAGATAAAATACCAACAACTATTGCTGAAGTTTGTTCTAATAATGATAAATTAAGTGATTGTATAATTAATTTCTATGAAAAGTTAGGTTTGCTTTATCATCATGATTTATCATTATTAACGGGAGCTGGTGATAATAGTTATAGATATGCAGGAGCTAATCCAGATAACTATGTTTGTTTTGGTTCAGATGATGCAACATGTCCAAGTGATAATCTTTACAGAATAATTGGTGTATTTGATGGTAAAGTGAAACTAATAAAATATGATTATGCAAATAGCAATTTACTCGGAACAGATGGAGATTATAGTTCTGGCACATATTCAAAAAACAACTTTTTAACATATAAAGGAAGTCTAACAACTATTGATAGGTATTATTGGAATTATAATAATGATCCGAGTATAAATTATGGTTTGGGTTCAAACGAATGGAGTACAAGTTTATTAAATACAATAAATTTAAATACAAATTATTTAAATAATTTGGGGACAACATGGTCAAATATGATTGAAGATACTGTATGGAAAGTAAGCGGGTATAATACTGGTGAAGTTATAGCGAAAACGTTTTATGCAAGAGAAATAACTAATGCAACAAAAACTGTAACAGCAAAAATAGGCTTAATGTATCCTAGTGATTATGGATTTGCAGCAGATTCCAGTGCATGGACAACAACATTACACAACTATTCTGAAAAAGTAAATGGCACAATAATAAGGTTGATAAATTGGATGCATATGGGATTGGATGAATGGACAATATCGCCTGTGTCTTCTTTTGTTAATTATGTATTTTTTGTGTATGATTATGGTCATTTGCACTACAATGGTAGTAATGCAACTGCCGGTTATGCAGTGCGTCCTATATTTTATTTAAAGGATTCTGTAAAGAGAACTGGTGGATCTGGAACCTCTGATAACCCAATCCGAATTAGTCTTTAACAAACAAAATAGTTGAGCAACAAGCTCAACTATTTATTTTGTTTAACAATAGATTTAGGATATGGTTTTCTTTCATCTGTTACATATAATAGATAATCAATCGAAGTATTATAATATTCTGCTAACTTAATTAATTGAACATAAGACATCTCACTTATTTCAAGTTCATATCTAGCATATTGTTGTTGAGAAATATTTAATACTTTAGCAACATCTTTTTGTTTTAAATCGTGGTCTTCTCTTAGTTCTTTTATTCTATTCATTTTTCATCACCCAATTAATTGTATCTTACTCATTTAATTTGTATTGATTTTTACTCATAAAATGAGTATAATAAATATAGATAATAAAAAGTGAGGTCAAATAATGAAACAAAAAGTAATGTTTATAACAATTGTATTATTAGCATTAAGTAACACAATTATTTTATATAATTATTGTAATTTAAAAAAAGAAGTGTTAAGTTATAAAGAAAACTATAAAAAAAGCAAGAAGAATATGATAAGTATGATGTTAGAAACAGATACTAATTCAAAGACATATATACAATCAAGAGATAGTACTTGGCCAAGTGATGGTTATATGTTTAATGTAGAAATGAGTAAATGTGAACAAGGAAGTACTTTAAAGTGGGATGAAGAAAATAAAAAGGTAGTAATGGAAGGAAATACTTCAGATAAATGTTATGTATTTTTTGATAAATATAGTCCAATAAAGATTAATAATTATTCAATTACCTCAAGTGGTAATATAATAACTATAACAATTGATGCATCAAGTGGAACTGGAACAATTAGTAAATATTATTATTCAAAAGATGATGGAGTAACATACATAGAAAGTCCATCAAATAATTATGTATTTACTAGTCTTGATAAAGGAACATATAAAATAAAGGCTTATGTTGAAGATTCAAATGGAAAGAAAAGTACTATTCTATCAAAGACTATTGAAATAACTACATTAACAATAGCAGATTACATTATTTCTCAATATAATGGTACACAAGGGGCTAACAATATATATTATCATGATGCAAACCTAACAAATGGAGCGAAGGATAATTCATATAGATTTGCCGGAGCAAATCCAAATAATTATATTTGTTTTGAAGATTCAAACTCTGGATGTCAGGATGATAACTTATATAGAATAATTGGAGTTTTTGATGGAAAAGTAAAAGTTATAAAAAATGTATCTATTGGAAAAAATGCTTGGGATAGTAATAAATCAAATATATGGTCAACATCCACATTGAATTCTTATTTAAATACAACTTACTATAATTCGTTAAGCACTTCTTTAAAAGAAAAAATAGCGGATACAACATGGATAGTTGGTGGAAATTCTTATGATAGTATAGCAAAAGTACCTGTTTCAACTGCATATCAAAATGAAATAGTGACACCGGCTTCAACATCAACTTTTACAACCAAAATAGGATTAATGTATGTAAGTGATTATTTTTATTCTGCTCCACAAAATTGTTGGACATTAGTAGGAGTTGATTCTAGTGAGACTAAAGACTATAGAGCTGCTAAAGCAGAAAATTGGATTTATTTAAAGGAACATGAATGGACAATAACACGCTCTTCTAATGGTACAAGCTATAGTCTTTGTATTGTTTCAACTGGAGAAATTAGCTCTTATTGTGGAGGCGGTGTTGGAAATAAGCATGAAGTAAGACCAAATTTTCATTTAACTTCTGATGTTCAATATGCTGGAGGAACTGGAACATCAAGTGATCCATATCGGGTTGGATAAGCAAAAAATCAACTAAACTAGTTGATTAAAGACTATAAATTATGTGTAATAGGACAAATAAGCATTACTAAATAAATGGATAATGCCTATTGATTGTTTCTAAGACACTATTCCTAATTATGGAAAGTGTCTCTACATTTATATTGACTTTAGTAAAACTAATGATAACAATAGAATAATTACTAAAAGGAGGAATTTGAATACAAAAATATTGTATTCTTTTTCTTTAAATTTATATAAAAATATGTTATCATATTATTGTAAATAATAAAAGGTGATTGACAAATGAATAAATTCATAAAAAGAATAAAAAATAATCAAGCATTATACATACTAAATATCTTAATAATAGGTATATTACTCTTGCTTATTGCAAGAATTACATATGCATACCTAGCTCCAAGAATACAAAGTGCACTAAGTAATGTAACAACTATATCTGATACAGTAGATGATTTTAAATTAGAACTAGGAAGACCCCTAAGTCTAAATGCAACAGCAACAACACTACCAGAAAGCGGTTCAAATTTAGTGGTAACTTCAACAGAAATAGCAAAATTAAAAGCAAATAGTACAAAGAAAATTGCTACATATAACTATTATTTATATTTACAAATTACTAATAACACATTTAAATATTCAGATGGAACAACGCCAGAAATAATTCTTACAATAACAGATCCAAATGGTAATGAAATAACATCTTTAGATAATTTAACTTATGGAACATATAATGGTGTATCAGGCTTTGATGTAACAACTAAAACTGGTTTATTTGCTATCGCAAATAACTATGAAATAACATCAAATTCAAGCACTACATATACAGAACATGATTGGAATATTACACTTACATATCTAAATCTAAACATAGACCAATCAGGTAACTATGGCAATAGTTTTGAAACAAAATTATATTTACAAAAAGAAGAAAAAGAATTAACGATTGCTGATATTTGTTCAGGAAAATCATTAAGTGATTGTGTTATTGCTCAATATATCAAAATAAAAAACTCTAATATATATTATCATGATTTAAACCTAACAAATGGAGCAGGAGATAATTCATATAGATATGCAGGTGCAAGTGTAGATGTAAACAATTATATTTGTCTAGGTTCAAGTGAAACAACATGTCCAGCAGATAATCTATATAGAATCATCGGTGTATTTGGAGACAACAACCATGGTGTTTCTGGACAACAACTTGTTAAAGTAATAAAAAATACATCAATAGGTAATATAGCATGGAACACAACCGAATCAAATGATTGGGCAAATGCATCGCTAAATACAACATTAAATACAACATTTAAAACAGAAAAATTATCAGGATTTGAAGATAAAATAGCAGAAGTGTCATGGAGAATAAGTGGATATAGTACTAGTTCTGCTACAGCCAAAACAGTATATACAGGAGAAATAACAAGTGCAACAAATACACATACAGCAAAAATAGGATTAATGTATTCAAGTGATTATGGATATGCAACAACACCAGATTATTGGACAACAAATTTATTTAATTATGATGCTGCAGCAAAGAATAAAGATTGGCTTTTCTTAGGTTCTTATGAATGGTTATTGTCGCCTAATTCTAGCTATTTCAATATTGCTTGGTATGTATATAGCAATGGTAATGTCAATGACAACGGCAGCGTGACCGATAACAATGCGGTTCGTCCATCATTTTTCCTAACCTCATCAGTTCAATATGTATCTGGATCCGGAACATCAACTGACCCAATACGTATTAATTAATTGATTAAATAAAACATATAATTAATAAGGTGAAGCTTATGCATATCAAAGATAACCTTATTAATTTTTTATATGATAAAAAATACTTTATTAATATATATGATAATTATATATATGTCTTTAACTATGAAAAACTAATAACTTTAACTAGTGTATTAATAATATTAAAGTTAGATAACTTTAATATTGAAATAAAGGGAACTAACTTAGTAATAACTAAAATGATGCCAAGTGAAATACTAATAAAAGGTAAAATAAAGAATGTAGGTTTTAACTATGAATAATAAAATATGGATTAAAACTAAATGCAATAATTATTATAAATTAATAAGTAAGATAGATAATTTAAATATAACTATTTATGATTGTAGATATAGTGATTACATATATTTATATGTTACTTATAAAGATTATTTAAAATTAAAGAAATACTTAGTTAGTTATAAATTTAGTATATATAAATTAACTGGTATAAATAAACTAAAAGATATTTTAAAAAGCGAAAAAATATTTATAATAAGTTTATTAATTGGTTTAATAACTTTAATACTTCTAAGTAATATGATATTTAAAATAGAAATAATACATGAAAATAAAGATATCAGGGACTTAATAAAAGAAGAATTAGATAACTATGATATAAAAGTATTGCATTTTAAGAAAAGTTATAAAGATTTAAATAAAATAAGAAAAGAAATATTAGACAAGTATCCGGATAAATTAGATTGGATGGAATTTGTAGTTAATGGATTAAACTTAAGTGTAAAGGTTGAAGAAAGAATAATAACTGATATAAATAAGGATAATAGTGTATGTGATATAATTGCTAAAAAAAGTGGTGTAATAAGTGATATATATGTAGAATCTGGTGAAGTACAAGTACAAATTAATGATTATGTTAAAGAAGGAGACACTTTAGTAAAAGGGATAATTAACTATAATAATGAAGATAAAAGATATACATGTGCTAAAGCAGATATTTATATAACTACTTGGTATACAGTATCTATAACTTTTCCAATGGAAAAAGATATTGATACCAAAACAAATAAAAAAAGGTATAACCTAACATATGAAATAAATGATAATAAACATAATATATTTAAAAATAGATTAAATAACTATACAAGAGAATATAAAAAAATACTAGATATATTTAACTTTAAATTATATATTGAAAAAGATATAGAAATAAAAAAAGAAAGGATAAAATACACTGAAGAAGAAGCTATAAATAATGCAATATCTAGAGCAGAAGAAAGCTTAAAGAAAAAATTAAGTAAAAAAGATAGTATAATTGATAAAAAAGTTTTGAAAAAAAGTAAAAATAATAGTACAATGGATATAGAGGTATTTTTAGTGGTTAAAGAACTAATTAGTGCCCAGAATAAAATAGAGATTAAAAAGGACTGATTTATATGTTTTTAAATACTATCAAAAATGTTTTAAATAGTAATTGGCCAGTACTTGTTATATTCATTGTAACAATGGTAAGTATGAGATTTTTTTATCTTAGAGCTCACAGAGAAAAAGTATACTTTTATAAAGAATTTTTTGGTATACTTTCAATAGTTTACATATTTTTATTATTTCAACTCTTAACTAAGGTGGAATTAAATACCAATAGTGGCTATAACTTAGTACCATTTACAGAAATATTTAGATATAAATTTGGTAGTTCTTTATTTATGTATAATGTTGTTGGTAACATATTAGCGTTTGTAATATTTGGTTTAATTGTATCATCTTATATTAAACCTAAGACATGTTTAGCACCATTTTTAACATCTTTGGTAGTATCCACAACAGTTGAATTTGTTCAATTAAATATCGGTAGAAGCTTTGATGTAGATGATATAATATTAAATGTTTTAGGTGGTATCATTGGTTATCTTTTATACATTGGACTTACTGCAATACACAATCATTTACCAAAAGTTTTACAAAAAGAAGGAATAATTAACATTTTTTGTTTCATTATTTTAATAATTATGGTATTATATGTACTTAAAGTGATGGGGGTGTTAGCAATTTGAATCACTATGATATAATAAATGAATATGATAAGAACTTAAATTATTCTTATCTACCTAAGATTATTGACAAGTGTCTTGAAATGGAACACATCAAAAATGCGATTTTAACAATTATCTTTATTGATGATGAAAAAATGCATGAATTAAATAAAACATATCGTGGCATAGATAGAACAACTGATGTTTTATCGTTTGCATATGAAGATAATGAAAATATTGATATAGGCATACGTATGCTTGGAGAAATATTTGTAAGTATTCCCAAGATGAAGGGACAAGCTATAGAATATGGACATAGCGAAACTAGAGAATTATCATTCTTGGTAGTTCATGGCATATTACATTTACTTGGATATGACCACACACTAGGTAAAAAGGAAGAAGAAGAAATGTTTAGACGTCAGGAGTTGGTATTAAATGAATTCGAAGAAACAAAAAGAACACAAAAAAATGAGCTTTAAGAGATTTTTAAATAGTATTAAGTATTCTGTAGATGGACTAGTTAATGCTTATCAAAATGAACAAAGTTTATGGTTACATGCAATGTGTACAATAATAATTATAATACTTGGATTTGCTTTAAAAATTAGTTTTATTCAATGGGCAATAATAGTTATAGCACTAGTTATAGTTTTAGCAGTTGAACTTCTTAATACTGCAATTGAAGCAACCGTAGATTTAGTAACAAAAGAAATTCATCCCCTTGCTAAAGTAGCAAAAGACTGTGGAAGTGCTGCAGCATTTGTAAGTAGTATCATGGTATTTATTATTTGTTGTTTTATCTTTGTTCCAAAGATTATAGCATTATTCTAAGAGGCTATTATGAAAAGTGGTTTTGTAAGTATTATTGGTAGACCAAATGTTGGAAAAAGTACTTTAATTAATACAATTATTGATAAAAAGGTAGCTATAACTAGTGATGTATCAGGTACAACAAGAAATATAATTCAAGGTATATATAATGATAGAGATACTCAAATAGTATTTGTGGATACTCCAGGTATTCATAAACCAATTAATAGATTAGGTAAAGTTTTAAATAAAGAAGCCCTAGCTCAAGCAAAAGATGTTGATTTAATTTTGTTTGTAGTTGATGTTGCATCAGGTATTGGAAAAGGAGATAAATTCATTCTTGATTTACTTAAGAATAGTGAAGTACCAGTTATCCTTGTCTTAAATAAAATAGATGCAATATCTGAAGAAAAATTATTTAAAACAATCAGTGAATACAAGGATATTTATCCATTCGTCGAAGTAGTTCCAACATCAGGTTTAAAAAACGACAATGTAGATCATCTAATAAGTGTTATAAAAAAATATTTACATGATGAAGTTAGGTATTTTCCAGAAGAATATTATACATCAAGTAGTATTAAATTTATGGCAAGTGAAATAGTTCGTGAAAAATTACTTCAAGTAACTGAAGATGAAATACCTCATAGCATTACATGTTACACAACAAGTTATGAAGAAAAAAAAGATATCGTAAATATAAGTGTAGATATCATTGTTGATAGAGATAATATTAAAAGAATCATCATTGGTAAAAATGGAAGTAGATTAAAAATGGTGGGAACACTTGCAAGAAGTGAAATTGAAAAAGAACTCGTAGGTAAAAAAGTATATTTAGAAACCTATGTAAAAACAATAAAAAACTGGAAAGATAAAGAAAGATATTTAATAGATTTAGGTTTTATAGAAAAAAATGAATAAAATATATTTTTAACACCCAATATATAATTAGGTGATAAATATGAATAAAGAAGAGGCTTGGGAAAAGTTTAAAGAATCTGGTAAAGTTGAAGATTATCTTCGCTACAAAGAACTAGAAAAGAAGGATTAACAATGAATGTTGAAGTAGATGGTTTTGTATTAAGTGAAATTCCATATGGAGAAACAAGTAAGATAATTAATGTTTTTACAAAAGAATATGGAGTTATTGGTATAATGTGTAAAGGTGCAAAGCAATTAAAAAACAAAAATAGAGTACCAACAATGAAACTAAATTATACTAGATTTAATATAATGTATAAAGAAAATAAACTATCTACTTTAATAAGTGCTGATATTATTAACCCTTTAAAGCTTATCAAAAGTGATATTCTTTTGGTTAGTTTTTTGTCGTATTTAACAGAATTAACTGAACAAGTTTTAAAACAAAGTATAGAATACGAAAAAATATATAATTTATTTTTACAAACTATATTAAAAATGTCATCTGGGTTAGACCCAATAGTCTTAACAAATATATTAGAAATAAAATATTTAGAATACCTAGGTGTCTTATTTAATTTAGATGAGTGTAGTCTATGTGGAAATAAAAAAGATATTGCAACATTTGATCCCGACAAAGGTGGTTACATTTGTATAAATTGTTTAACGAGTGAAATAATTGTAAGTAAAAAAGTAATAAAAATGATAAGAATGTATTATTACATAAATATAGATTCTATAAAAGAGATAAAAGTAGATGAAGAAACTAAAAACACAATTAATAAATATATAGATTTATATTATGAAAGATATACAGGATTATATTTAAATAGTAAAGATTTTTTAAAGAAATTGATGTAGGTGGGTAGTATGGCAAATTTAACATTTTATTATGGAACAATGGCAGTAGGTAAAACAACAAAGTTATTACAAGATCATTATAATTATTCAAAGTATTTAATTAACTTAGTAGTTTTAAAACCAAAGGTTGATACAAAAGGAAGTAATACCGTAGTAAATAGAATCGGTGAAAATATTAAAGTTGATTTACTTATACCAAAGAGTGCTAATTTATTAAGTAAAAAATATATGAATAAATTTATGTATGCAGAATTTATTTTGGTGGATGAAGCACAGTTTTTAAGTAAAGAACAAATTAATGAATTATGGTTTATCGCTCACAAGTTTAATATTTCCGTTATCTGTTATGGCTTAAAAAGTAATTTTAAAGGTAATTTATTCGAAGGTTCAGAACAACTATTTGCAAGAGCTGATGAAAAACATGAATTAACAGTTAACTGTGTATGTGGTAAAGTTGCTATGTTTAATGCAAGAAGAGTAAATGGAAAGTATAGTGCATCAGGAAAAGAAGTAGTGATTGATGGAGTAAATGATGAAGTAGAGTATATTCCTCTTTGTGCAGATCATTATCTTGAGTTTGTTATGAAAGGTAAATTTAAATAAAAATCATAAAAAAGAAGACCGGAATTTAAATTCTGGTCTTTTGTATAACTAAATAAAAATATCATATAAAATATTAGAATATGATTTAAAATTCTTGTAATTATTTACATATTTATGTATAATAATACTTATTAAAGGAGATGTAACTATGAAAGTAACAATGGAAGAATTAGTAAATTATTGCAAACAATATGGTATTATTTTTCAAGGTAGTGAAATATACAATGGTCTTGCAAATTCTTGGGATTATGGTCCAGTTGGAACAAACCTAAAAGAAAATATAAGAAAGGCTTGGAAGAAAAAATTTATTCAAGAAAATCCATATAACGTTGGGTTAGATGCAGCGATTATAATGAATCCAAAAGTCTGGGTAGCATCAGGTCATGTAGCATCATTCGCAGACCCACTAATTGATTGTAAAAAATGTAAATCAAGACATAGAGCAGATAAATTAATCGAAGACTTTACTCATGGCGAAGTAACCGGAGATGGCTGGGATAATGAAAAGTTAGAAAACTTTATCAAAGAAAATAACATTACTTGCCCAGTATGTGGAAAAAGTGATTTTACTCCGATAAGAAAATTTAATCTTTTATTTGAAACATCAATCGGTGTAACTGATGAAACAAAAAACACAGTTTATTTACGCGGAGAAACTGCCCAAGGTATATTTGTAAACTTCAAAAATATTGAAAGAAGCATGAGAATGAAATTGCCATTTGGTATTTGTCAAACAGGTAAAGCATTTAGAAATGAAATAACACCAGGTAACTTTATTTTTAGAACACGTGAATTTGAACAAATGGAACTTGAATTTTTCTGTAAACCAAATACAGACCTAGAATGGTTTGGTTACTGGAAGAATTTCTGTATGGACTTCTTAAAAACAATTGGTTTAGATAAAGATAATTTAAGATTCAGAGACCACTCAAAAGAAGAATTATCATTCTATAGTAAAGCAACAACTGATATAGAATTTATGTTCCCAATGGGATGGGGAGAACTATGGGGTATTGCCGATAGAACTGATTATGACTTAGGTGTTCATCAAACTCACAGTGGAGCAGATTTAAGATACTTAGATCCTGAAACAAATGAAAAATATTTACCATTTGTAGTAGAACCATCAGTTGGTCTAGATAGATTATTACTAGCAGTATTAACTAATGCATACACAAAAGAAATGGTGGAAGGTGAAGAAAGATTAGTATTAAAAGTTCATCCAGCACTAGCACCATACAAAGTAACAATCTTACCCCTTATAAAAAAGGTTCATGCTGATAAAGCAAATGATGTTTATGCACTATTATGCAAATACTTTGATTGTCAATATGATGAATCTGGTTCAATTGGTAAAAGATATAGAAGAAGTGATGCAATTGGTACACCATTTGCTATTACAATAGATAATGAAACACTAGAAAATGATACTGTAACACTAAGAGATAGAGATACTATGGAACAAATTACATTAAAAGTTGATGAATTAGTTGATTTTATAAGTAAAAAAATAGAATTATAATAAAATATTTTAAGGCTGGAGAAACATCTCTAGTCTTATTAAAAAAATTTATATAGAAAACCACTTGTAATAATTTAGAAAATTTGGTACAATTAAATAGTAGACTAGGAGGAATTCAAGTTATGGGATTAAATTTTAAAAAATTATTTACTGAAGATGAAGATGAAACATTAAACGGTACTGAAGATGGATACTACAATATTTCTGAAGAAGATGCTATAAAAGAAGCAGATAAAACTGGTAATAAAATGATTCTTTTAGAACCACGTGCTTACTCAGAATCTCAACAAATAGCAGATCACTTAAAAAACAGAAATAGTGTTGTTGTAAATTTAAAGAGAGTAACATCTGATCAAGCAAAAAGAATAATTGATTTCCTAAGTGGAGTTATCTATGCAATTGGTGGATCAATGCAAAAAATCGGCGTTGGTATTTATTTAGTGGCTCCGAAAAATGTAAGTGTTCAAGGTAAAATAACTGATGACTCTGATAAAACAAATAAAAGTAGTGCAGACGAAGAACTAGATTGGTAATAAGTAGGTGAGCCTTATGGTAAATAAATTTAGTACAAGTATTCAAGGCTATAAAAAAGAAGAAGTTAATGATTTTGTTAAGGAAGTAACAGATGAATATGAAAGTATGTTACAAAAACTTAAAAGTAGTTGTGAGATAATTGAGACATTAAAAAGTGAATTAAAACATTATAAAGATATTGAATCCACGCTAAATCGTGCTATTCTTGTAGCGGAAGAATCAACAAGTAATATAAAAAAAGCAGCTTATGATGAATCGAAAGTAATCATCGAAGATGCTAAAAGAAATGCAACTAAAGTAATAAATAATGCTTTACAAAAAGCAGAGAAAATAGAATCTGAAGCAGAAAGTTTAAGAAGAAAAGTTGCAGTATATAAAAGAAGATTTAGAACTTTAGTTGAAGACCAACTAGATGAAATAGAACAATTTGATGATAGACTTTAATAAGTCTATCTTTATTTTAAAATTTAAAAATGCTCTTATTTACAAGAAATAAGATATGATAATGGAAGAAGATTTTAACGTAAATAATCCAACTAAAGAAAATATAGATTATGCTTTTAAAAAAAGACTACTTTTTCGTAGCCTTTTTTGGTTTAGTTATAAATTCATTTACTTTTTTCATAATAATGTAACTTCTTGATATTAGAAAACCAACACCAAATAAAGTAACAATAGCACCAAAAACATATTGGGCAGTAGAATCTCTTTTGATAAAAGCTTCTACTATCAAATAAATCCCAAATAAAATAAGGGCAATACTATAAATTAGTATTCTTTTAAATCTTGATTTTAATTCAATACCTTGTTCAGTTTGATAAAATTCTAACTTTGCTTCTTTTTTTTCTTCTTTACTTAATCTTTGATATTTATATTTTTTCATAATCTACCACCTGAAACAATTATAACATAAAAATTAGTACTAGTAAAATATAATATTTTTTGGTAAAATTATATTGAAGGTGATTAGTGTTGAAAAAATTAGTAATTATATTAATAATAATAGGTGTTTTAGTCGGAGGTTTCTTCGGGTATAGATTTGTATCAGGTAAAATTGAAGAAGCAAGAATTGAAAAGATTAAAGAAGGATGGCACATAGAAATATCAAATGAATTTGTTAAAATAAGAAAAGATTCAGACCGTAATAGTGCAGAACTTGGTGAAGCTAAAAAAGGTGATGTCTATAAAGTAGATGATATGGAAAACTATGGTGGAAATAGATGGTATCACATTGAATATGCTAAAGATAAATGGGGATGGATTTGTAATCCGAAAGGAACAGAATATGTAGATGATGGAAATAATCCAGATGATATCGCATATCCAACCATTAAATTCTTTGATGCAGTTTATTATGTAGATTCAATAGATGATATAAATTATGATCATATCGAAGTTACTGATGATAGAGAAGGTGTAACAGTTACTCACAAAGTTTATCACGAAGTAGATGAACAACAAAATAAAGACCAATACTGGATTCAATATATTGCAACTGATGCAGTAGGTAAAGTTACTAAAAAAGTTCAAAAGATAGAATTTAATAAAAAACCAAGTGAAGACCAAGTATTAGATTTTAAAGACTTAGATAGAAAATAATATAATGAAAAATACAACCAAATTAAATGGTTGTATTTTTTTAAATTATACTAGCATCCACTCGGTATATAGATACCATCCTTCTATCAATAAAAGATTGGAGGCGATTATTGATAAGTAGAGTTTACGATATGTACTTTCCTCTACAACTACATTATAAAACATTTTAAATAAAACATTTTAAATAAAACATCACTATAAAAATTAACTTTTTGTAAAAATTGTGTTTGTTCGCTTGTTTATAGTTAGTAAATATAGTATAATGATTATCAGGAACATTCAATGTGGGTGTCGTCCTCCTAACTCTAAGAAGAATAAGAGGTGATAATTAATGAAATTAAAAACTTTTATTTTAAGGTTATTAAATAACATCATTAATATATTACTGTTAATAATTATATTAACTTTAATACTTAAATAAATTAGACACTCTACATTGCTGTAGAGTGTCTCTCACATAAAATGAGGATGACATTCACTAAGCGGATGAATGTTCCTTTTATATTATATGTAAGAAATTAATCTCACATACCAATATCTAAATGGTGGGGTGTTAGGGAATCGAACCCTAGACCCACTGATTAAGAGTCAGTTGCTCTACCTGCTGAGCTAACACCCCATATTTGTTCCCTTAAGAACAAATAAATTATACCAAAGAATAAAAAATAATGCAATAGGGTTTACTTAAAAATGTATAGTTTTCTAATAAAATATGTGAAAAAAACATAATTAATAAAATTTTAACGATGACAAATTAGTTATCAAATGTTATACTTATATAGTAAAGAAATGAATAAAGGAAGATAAAGTATGGTTGAAATTAGTTTAAAATCAAGTGATTTATTATATTTATCTGCAAGTATCAATGAAGTAAGTAGTGCCTATGCAACAATAATTATAGTACCAGGTTTAAATGAATATAAAGAAAGATACTTTGAAATGATAGATTATTTTGTAAATAATAAATTTAATATTGTAATATATGATCCACGTGGTCAAGGTAAAAGCATAAATAATGAAAATACCCTTGGGTTTATAAGTAATGCTCAAAAATTAATTGATGATTTTAAAAATGTGGTAAAATACACAGAATCAAGATTTCCAAATATTCCAATCTATGTTGTAGCAGATAGTCTTGGAACTCTTCCTGTTATAAATTATTTACCAGATAATGAAAGTATTAAAAAAATAGTTTTAACAAGTCCACTTTACCAAAAAGATATCGAAGGTAACTTAAAAATGGCAAAGTTTATGTTAAATATAATGGGTAAGAATAAAGAAAATTCATATTTTCAAAATCTTCTTGGCTTTGGTGCTAAATCAGTAGTGGTTAATGATATAAATGAAAAAGAAAAAATAAAAAATGATGCTAACTGTTTTTATAATTATAAAAATAAAAGTGTTTATGAAATACTAAGACTGGAAGAAAACATTAAAAAAATAAAATTTAATAATAATATTAAACTTGCTATAGCAACTGGTGCCTTAGATACAAAATTAAGTGGCAAAGAAAATATAACTGAGTTAGTAAATGTCTTAAATAAAAATGGATTAACTAACATTGGTTATTTTGATTATCCCAATATGGGCCATAAAATATTATTTGACAATGGAAAAAAGTTAGTTTGGCAAGATATTTTAGCATTTTTCCAAAATTAGCTTGTATTTAATATAAAAATGTGCTAAGATTATTGTGAAATCGATGAAGAAAGACACGATTAATAATTAGTGTTTCATAGAAAGTTAGTGGGTGATGGAAACTAACAAACACAATATTAGTTACCACTTTCCGAGAGGATCTAATAAATCCCGGGTAAAACCGTTATATAATTAAGTTAATTAAAGGATGGTACCGTCATATCTATGACTCCTTAGTATCATCCTTTTTATTTTGAAAAAGGAGAATTTTTATGAAATATGAAGAAGAGTATCAACAAATACACAAGAAAATGTTTGAACTGAAACTAAAGATTACTAAGCTTGAAGAACGAAGTCATCCCGAGCTTTACAAAGAAATGTTAGAACAATTAAAACAAGAATATGAAGAATTAAAAAATGAAATGTATAAATGTAAATACAGACATTATGAACAAATGAAAGAAGGAAGATAAAATGATAAATATTAAAGAAGATAAAAAATTAAGTGTAATGAATCACTCATGTGCACATCTTTTAGCTCAAGCAGTTAAACACTTATATCCGGATGCATTATTCTGGGTTGGTCCAGTTATTGAAGAAGGATTCTATTATGATATTGATTTAAATGGAAAGACACTTAATGAAAGTGATTTACCAGTAATTGAAAAAGAAATGAAAAAAATAGCCAAGGATGGAAAAAGAATAGTTAGACATGAAATATCTAAAAAAGAAGCTCTAGAAATGTTTAAAAATGATCCATATAAGATTGACTTAATAAGTAGAATGGATGAAAATGAACAAGTTATTTCATGTTATACTCAAGGAGATTTCACAGACTTATGTCGTGGACCACACTTAGATACAGTAAAAGAATTAAAGTATTTTAAACTTTTAAAAGTAAGCGGAGCATACTGGAAAAATGATGCTAAAAATCATATGCTTCAAAGAGTATATGGAATTTGCTTTGATACTGAAGAAGCACTTCAAAAACATTTACAAGAACTTGAAGAAGCTAAAGAAAGAGATCACCGTAAAATAGGTAAAGATTTAGGTATCTATATGCTTAGTGATTTAGTTGGTCGTGGACTTCCAATGTGGCTTCCAAACGGTTATACTTTATGGAGAACACTTCAAAATTATATAACAGATAAAGAAATTTATTATGGATATAAACATGTTCATACACCAGACTTAGGTAGTGTAGAACTATATAAAACAAGTGGACATTGGGATCACTATAAAGATGATATGTTCCCAGCAATGGAGATGGATAATGAAGCTTATGTCTTAAGACCTATGAATTGTCCACATCACATGGTAATGTATAAAAATTTCTTACATTCATATAAAGATTTACCAGTTCGTATTGCTGAAATAGCTAATGACTTTAGATATGAAGCAGCTGGAGCAGTAAAAGGTATTGAAAGAGCTAGATCATTTACTCAAAATGACTCACATATATTCTGTACTCCAGAACAAATAGAATCTGAATTTAAAGGTGTCTTAGATTTAATCATGGATGTTTACAAAGACTTTGGATTTAAAGATTATAAATGTCGTTTGTCACTAAGAGACCCAGAAGATAAAGAAAAATATTTCCAAGATGATGATATGTGGAATAAAGCTGAAGATGATTTAAGAAAAGTATTAAATGATATTGGAATAGCTTATGTTGAAGCTAAAGGCGAAGCAGCATTCTATGGACCAAAACTAGATATTTTAATTAAACCAGCAATAGGTAATGAAGTAGCATTATCAACAATTCAACTTGACTTCTTACTTCCAAGAAAATTTGAACTTTATTATATAGATGAACAAGGCGAAAAGAAAACACCAGTAGTAATTCATAGAGCAGTTCTTGGTTCGATTGATAGATTCATTGCTCTTTTACTTGAAGAAACAAAAGGAGCACTACCTTTATGGCTTGCCCCAGTTGGTATTAATGTTATTCCAGTAAATAATGAATATCACTTAGAATATGCTAAAGCTATTTATGAAGAAATTCGTAAAAAGGGATATCGTGTTGAAATTGATGACCGTAATGAAAAATTATCATATAAAATGCGTGAAGGTCAACTTAAAAAAATTCCAATTACAGTAATTCTTGGTCAAAAAGAAGTTGATAATAAAGAAATAAGTTTCAGATTATTTGGTAGCCAAGATACAACTACATTAAGTATTGATGAGTTTTATAACTACATTAAAGATTTAATAGAAAACAAGAAATAGAGCATTGTCTCTATTTTCTTTTTGAACATAAATTTGCATTTTGCTAAAAATTGTGGTATAATTACTATAACTTGAGGGGGTTATTACTTATGGAGTTTAAAAATTTAGACCAAGAAAAGGCTTTTATGAAGAAAGAAGCCCAAAGATTAAAAATATCATATATGGCAGCATATACGACTTATTATGCTAGAAAGTTACTAGAAAAAGTAGCTTTGATTAATCATGGCAATTTAGTAGTAAAGGGAAGTTTTAGTCAATATGTTCACTTAGGTGAACTAACTAGACCAGTATTAGATATCGATTTATCATCAACATGTTCTCATCAAATACCAATTAATATATTGTTCGCAGCAATATATGACACATTCGATAATATTACTGAATATGATTTAAGTAGTTTACCAAGACAAACTAATAATGGTGTATATAAAATACCTGTAGTTGCAAAAATCAAATATGAAAATAGTAAAGAAATGGTTGTACCAGTACCAATAGATTATAAGGAAAACAACAAAGTAATATTTGAAACTCAATTTAAAGGTGTTGAACCATTATTTAAAGGAGATAAAAAGTTTTATATAAACACTCCATCATTCGAAGAACATATCGCTGAAAAATTGTACATTATTGCTCACAATACAAGAAGTGATGTACCAAACACTAGAGTAAAAGATTTTTATGATATATATAATTTGTTTGGAAAAGATTATGATGCAGATAAATTTAGTTTATATTTTGAAACTATGGTTTTAATGTATGGAATGCATCTTGAAGATATAAGTGTTGATTTTTTAAATAAAGAATTTATCAAACGTCATGAAGACTTATGGGTACAAATGAGAAAAAAATATCAATTCGTTGACCAAGATGTTGAACTAAGAGATGCAGTTTATTACACAAAAGCCGTATTAAGTGAACAAATTCAAAAAATAAGAACTGGTGAATTCAAAGAACAAGCTTATTCACTTGCAAGAAGAAAATCCTAGGGGGAACTATGGAAGTTAGAAATTTTACAAAAGAAGAAATATACAACATGCGTTATTTAAATATGGTAACATCTGAAGGCGACATAGCCTTAGTTAATGATAAAGCAATCAAATTATTTAGAAGAACTAGTGGAGACTACTTTAGTAATAAATTATTTACCATTCATTCTCTAGCAGATGATCAATCCCTAAAAAGTATTAAAGAATTAGTGTTACCTGAAAAAATAATAACTATTGATAAAAAAATCGTAGGTTTTACAATGCCTTATGTAAAAGGAGTAACCCTAGAAGAATACTTAGATAGTGATGTATCAATTGACTTAAAAATTAATGCATTAAAAAAAGTAGGTAATATCTTAGAAAAAATGAAAGAGCTAAGAATTAAAAATCAAATGCCAGATTTCTTTATTAATGACTTACACGAAAAAAATTTCATTGTAAATCTAGATTCAAAAGAAGTATCAGTGGTTGATCTAGATTCATGTAGTATCGATGGTAACTTAAAATTTGGTTCAAAATACTTAAGTTATTTAACTCCGTTAGATGGATTTAAAAAATATAAAAAGGTTGAAACATTTACTTGTGGAGCAGATTACATACCAAGTATGGATACAGACCTTTATTGTTATATTATCATGGTTCTAAATTTTCTAAGTAATATTGACTTTCACAAACTAAGTGTAGAAGAAGCAAATAAATATTTTGAATACTTAAGTAATATTGGATTAAATAAAGAATTACTTGATAATATAAGCAAAATATATAGTGAAGATAAAAACGTAAATATAGCGGATTCTCTAGATTATATCAAAGAAGTAATAGGTAAAAGTAGAGTAAGAATAAGATAGTTATCTCGTCAAAATGTTAAATTTAGGGGTGTTTTATGTCGTCAAATTGTTAAAATTGAGGCAAATTATCTTGTCAAAATGTGAAACATGTAGTAAAATAAAGCTAGAAAGAAGGAATCAAAATGGATAATAAAATGTATTTTAAAAGAAAAATATATGACAAATTGGTTGAATGGAAAAAAAATAGCGATGGTAAAACTGCACTACTTATTGAAGGAGCAAGACGTATTGGGAAAAGTACAATTGTTGAACTATTTGCTAAAAATGAATATGAAAATTATCTTATAATAGATTTCAATATCGCCCCAAATGAAATAAAAGATTTGTTTATAAATGAACGAAGCGATATTGATTTAATCCTACAAAAACTACAATCATTCTATGGTAAAGTTTTACCTGTAAGAAAATCATTAATAATATTTGATGAAGTTCAATTTTGCCCTGAAGCAAGATCAATGATTAAGTATTTAGTTGCAGATGGAAGATACGATTATCTAGAAACAGGTTCATTAATATCAATTAAGAAAAATGTAGAAAACATACTTATTCCATCTGAAGAAAGAAAAATAAACATGTATCCACTGGACTTTGAAGAATTCTTGTGGACTCTTAATGACAATGCTACAATTCCATTCTTAAGAGATTGTTATATTAATAAGAAAAAAGTAGATATAGCACACAAAAGAATAATGAAAGATTTTAGGACATACATTCTTGTTGGAGGAATGCCTCAAGCAATAGCAGAGTACATAAACACAAAAAGTTTTGACCGTGTTGATGAAATAAAAAGAAATATATTAAGTTTATATCATGATGATATTAATAAACATGGTACAAATAGCAAAAAAATCCTTAATATATATGATAATATACCTGGACAATTATCAAATGGTAGCAAGAAATATAAAATATCATCAATTGATAAAAATGCTAGAAATCAAAATTATGAAAGTGAACTAGTATGGCTTGATGAAGCAAAGATAGTAAATCTATGTCACAATGTAACTGATCCAAGTGCTGGCTTGTCACTAACTAAAGAAGAAAGTAATTATAAGTGTTATCAATCAGATGTAGGACTTCTAGTAACTCAAGCTTTTATTAATAAACCATTCGTAGATAATGAAATATACAAAGCTATATTATTTGATAAACTTAATGTTAATGAAGGTATGATTATGGAAAACTATGTTGCTCAAACTTTAAAAGCAAATGGTTATGAACTATTTTATTATAGCAAAAATGATAATGATATCGTAGAAAATAATATGGAAGTTGATTTTCTAATTGTTCAAGATAAAAAAATAAATCCAATCGAAGTAAAATCGAGTAATTACAAAAAACATACTTCAATAGATAGATTCAAGAAAAAATATAAGAAAAATGTTGGAACAAGATATGTTCTTCACACAAAAGACCTTGAAGTAAACGGGGATATTGTGTATTTACCTTTATATATGACCATGTTTTTATAAAAATTTGACAATTCATTAGAACTAGAGTAAAATAAATAACCAGTCAAAGATATATTTGATTAATTGAATGGAGAAGAAATTATGAATATTAAAACACTGATAACAAGCTATATTGAAAATGAAAGATTATTTGAAATATTAGATTCCTTATTAGAACAAGGGGTAATAACTCTAACAGACTTAGAAGATGAATTTATCGAAGCTAATCCTTTAAAAATAATAGCATTTATAAATCATTATAAGAATAATGGATTAAATCTTGAAAAAATGGAAGATGCTATATTAAATTATAGAGAAAGTAAGTTTATTATAGATTATGCTAAAAAATGCCCTTATGCAAATATAAGTAAATGTGAAGATGCAATTATAAATGGATATAGTGAACAATTAATTTATGAATTTGCTCGTGATGTAGATGGTGCAAACATTAAAAAGTTAGAAAAAGCAGTAACTAAATGCAAGCCAGAAGTAATATATTTATTTGCAAAATTTGTAAAAGGTGCTAATGTAGAAAATCTTGAAAATGCTTTAATAATGTATGCTAAAAAAAATGGTAATGGCAGTTATTTTGCTAAGTTTGCTAAAGATGTAAAGAAAGCTAAAGTAGAAAGACTTTTAAATGCAGCTATAAAAAATGGAGATATATTAAATGAATTACTAGAATTTGCAACAATTCCAAATATAAATATCGAAAAAATAGAAAGAGTGATTCTTTCAAAATATTCAAAAGAAGATGTAATTTATTATCTTAATACTATAAAGGGAATAAGTTATGAAGAATTTATAGATTTAATGATTAAAAGAAGTATTGCTAAAAAAGATGCTGAAACTATTTTAAATATCTTAAACTTAGAAGTTTATACTATATATAATGATATAGATCGTGAAATGATTTCAAAACTTGAAGATGCATTAATAAAAATCGGAGATATAAAAGCTTTAATTAAAGTACAAATAAGATATGGTTTTATAAATAATAAAAAAATAAATGGTTACTTATCTACAGTTTCAGGTATTGATAATACTCTTGAAGAATTAATTAATACTACAGATAATAAAGAATTAAAAAGAAGTTTAAAATTTATATATAGTGAAATAAAAGCAATTAGAAATACTAAAAAAATAAATAATATAAATGATTTATTAAGATACATAAATGCTTATAATGAGCTTCCAACTTGTAACTTAGTTGAAATAATTAGTGATAAAGAAATTAAAAGAACAAGAAATAGCCAGATATAATATAAAATGTTGTTAACACTAAAAAAATTCTCGAAAAATACATAATAATAATGACAAATATAAAAAAAGTATAAAAAATATTTGACAAACATATAATAATAGTGTAAAATATGATTGTTATGAGAAAAAGGAAAGAGATTTAGTATCCACCCGATTGCAAAAAGTAATGGGTATAAAAGCCAAAGATTATTAAATAAGTTTAATGGATTTTTTTGGAATGGATACTGAATAAGTATTCATTTTTTAATAATATGGAGGTGCTTATTATAGCAAAGTTTGATAGTAATGAACTACCAATCAATGAGGAAATTAAGTTTCAAGAAGTGATGGTAATCGGGCCAAATGGCGAAAAAATGGGCTTAAAGAATATTAAAGATGCTCTTACACTTGCAAATTACGCTGGTTTGGATTTAGTTTTAATGAATGGTAATGGGGTACCACCTGTTACAAAGATAATGGATTATAACAAATACCGTTATGAAAAACAAAAGAAATTAAAAGAAAGTCAAAAGAAAGCAAGAGAAGCAAATAAAGAGATGAAAGAATATCGTCTTTCAGTTACCATTGATGTTGGAGACTTTGAAACAAGAAGAAAAAATGCACAAGAATATCTTGAAAAAGGACATAAAATCAGAGCATTTATCCGTTTTAAAGGTCGTCAAATGGCAAGACCAGAACTAGGTAAGGAAGTATTACTTAGATTTGCAGAAGCTTTAAGTGAAGTATCAATAGTTGAGACTGAACCAAAAGTAGATGGAAGACAAATAGCGATGATTTTAGCACCAAAAAAAGGAGAAGGTAAGAAATAATGGCAAAATGTAAACAAAAAACACATAAGTCAAGTAGTAAAGTGTTTAATAAGAAAAAAAATGGTTCTCTAACTTATATGAAGTCAGGAAGTAACCATAAAACTGGAAAAGATACAGCAAAAGCAGTAAGACAAAGACGTAATAAAGGTACGTTAGCAAAAGGAGATAGTAGCAGATTAAAATCTGTTATCTAATCATGGAGGTGAAATAATATGGCAAGAGTTAAAGGTGGAAATGTTTCAAAAAACAGAAGAAGAAAAGTTTTAAAAGAAGCAAAAGGTTACTTTGGAAGTAAACACAGATTATATAAGACTGCACAAGAACAAGTTTTTCATAGTGGAGCTTATGCATATAGAGACAGAAGACAAAATAAAAGAAATTTCAGAAAATTATGGATTACAAGAATCAATGCTGCATGTAGAGAAAATGAAATCAGTTATTCTAAATTTATAAATGGTTTAGCTAAAGCAGGTATTGAAATCAACAGAAAAATGTTATCAGAAATGGCAATTGATGATCCTAAATCATTTACAGCATTAGTTGAAACTGCTAAAAAAGCTTTAAATGGTGAAGTAAAAGCAGCTAAAAAAGAAGTTAAAGCTGAAAAAGTTGAAAAGAAAGAAACTAAAAAAAGTGAAAAAGAAGATTTAAGTACAAAGACTTTAGCAGAATTAAAAGCACTTGCTAAAGAAAAAGGAGTAAAAGGTTACTCTACAATGAAAAAAGATGAATTACTTGCATCTTTAAAATAAATAGTGCTTGCAAAAGAGTGAGTTTTAAATTATAATATAAGAAGAAGTTTATTCTTGGTTTTGATATCTCCAAATCATTACTATGATTAAACCAATTATGAAAGTGGGAGGAAAAATATTATGGCATTAATGAAAGAAGAAAAAGCAAAAATAATTAAAGAATTTGCTAAATCAAAAAACGATTGTGGTTCAACTGAAGTACAAGTCGCAATTCTTACAAATGAAATCAATAACTTAACTGAACATTTAAAAGAACATAAGCATGACTATCATTCAAAAAGAGGTCTACTTATGAAAGTTGGTCGTCGTAAAAAATTACTAGACTACTTAAAGAAAAATGATGTAGTAAGTTATAGAGAAGTAATTAAAAAATTAAATTTAAGAAAATAATTAAAAGGGCACTTGTTTTTAGTGTCTTTTTGTTTTAGAAAGGATGTATATGAAAAAAGTATTTAAATTAGATTTTGATGGAAGAGAGCTAGTAGTAGAAGCTGGAGAACTAGCAAAACAAACAAACGGAGCAGTACTTGTAAGATATGGAGACACTGCAGTATTATCTGTTTGTGTAATGGGAAAAACACCAGTATCACAAGATTTCTTTCCACTTCAAGTTTTATATCAAGAAAGATTATATTCCGTAGGTAAAATTCCTGGTGGATTTATTAAAAGAGAAGGTCGTCCAAGTGATGCTGCAACGCTAGCCGCAAGATTAATTGATAGACCTATTAGACCTATGTTTGATGAAAACTTAAGAAATGAAATTCAAGTAATTAACACAATATTATCTGTTGATCAAGATAATTCACCAGAAATGACTGCATTATTTGGTTCATCACTTTGTTTAGGTATATCAAATATTCCATTTGATGGACCTGTAGCAGGAGTTATAGTTGGTTTAGTTGATGGTAAGTTTGTTATTAATCCAACTGCAGAACAAAATGAAATAAGTGAACTTCACCTAACAGTAGCAGGAACTAAAGATGCAATATGTATGGTTGAAGCTGGCTCTAAAGAAGTAAGTGAAGAATTAATGCTTGATGCATTAATGTTTGCTCATGAAAATATAAAGAAGTTATGTGAATTTGAACAAAGTATTATTGATGAAATCGGGGTAGAAAAAGTAAAACTACCTAAGGCAGAAATTGATTCTGAAATTGAATCAGCTGTAAGAGACTATGCAACTGCTGATATGCTTGCAGCTATTCAAATTAAAGATAAGTTAGAAAAATATGCTAAAATTGATGAAGTTAAAGAAAATACAATGGCTCATTTTGATAAAATTTATGCTGAAGATGAAGATAAAGCAAATAAACTTGCTCAAGTAAGTAAAGTACTTCATTTAATTGAAGGCGGAGAAGTAAGACGTTTAATTACTGATGAACATATTAGACCAGATGGTAGAAGAATGGATGAAATTAGACCACTTTATGCTGGTGTTGATTTACTTGCAAGAACTCATGGGTCAGCTCTATTCTCAAGAGGAGAAACCCAAGTTTTAGCAACAACTACTTTAGGTGCCTTAGGTGAACATCAAATTCTTGATGGACTTGGAATTGAAGACACAAAAAGATTCATGCTACATTATAACTTCCCACAATTCTCAGTTGGTGAAGTAGGAAGATATGGTTCTCCAGGAAGAAGAGAAATTGGTCATGGTGCTTTAGGTGAAAGAGCATTAGCTCAAGTAATTCCATCTGAAGAAGAATTCCCATACACAATTCGTGTTGTTAGTGAGGTTCTAGAAAGTAATGGTTCATCTAGTCAAGCAACAATTTGTTCAGGATGTTTAAGCTTAATGGCAGCAGGTGTTCCAATTAAAGCTCCAGTAGCAGGTATAGCAATGGGACTTATCACTAGTCCAGATAAAAGCAAATATACAATTCTTACTGATATTCAAGGACTTGAAGATCATATGGGAGATATGGACTTTAAAGTAGCAGGTACACGTGAAGGAATTACAGCACTTCAAATGGATATTAAAATAAAAGGTGTAACAAAAGAAATTTTAGGTGAAGCACTTGCTCAAGCTAAAAAAGCTCGTATGGAAATTCTAGATGTTATGGAAAGTGCTATTCCAGAACCACGTAAAGAAGTAAGTAAATATGCACCAAAGATTGAAACATTTAATGTTGACCCAGAAAAGATAAGAGATATCATTGGTAAGGGTGGAGAAATGATTACAAAAATTATTCTTGAAGCATCAAATGTAGCAACAGTAAATGATAAAGATGCTGTTAAAGTTGATCTTGAAGATGACGGTAGAGTAATAATTTATCACACAGATAAAGATATAATCGCTAAGACTAAACAAATGATACTTGATGTAATTCGTGAAGTTGAAGAAGGAAAAACTTATACTGGAAAAATTACAAAAATTGAAGATTTTGGTTGTTTTGTAGAACTTTGGCCAGGATGTGAAGGTTTAGTACATGTCTCACAACTTGCCTGGGAAAGAGTAGAAAAACCAAGTGATATGTTCAGTGTTGGTGATGAAATCATGGTTAAATCTCTAGGTTATGATAATCGTGGAAGATTAAATCTTTCTCGTAAAGAATGTTTACCAAAACCAGAAAAGAAAGAAAAACCAAAGAATAAAGAATAATACATAAAGTTAAAAGAGACTACATTTTTTGTAGTCTCTTTTACTTTATCTTACTTAAATCTTGCTTAAATCCTACTTAAAAGTTATCTTTTTCTTACTAGTTTTACTTCACTTGATTTTAAAAATTCATTAATTCTTCTCATATTTATTTTTCTAACACTTTCAATTGAACCACTTGAAAAATAATAAAATCCTGGATCAATTAAATATATTGAACCATTATATATATAATTATCAGGCTTATTATATATATCATTTATAACTAATTTATGCATACTTATTACATCAATATCTTTATATAAATTAGTTACTAGCTCTGTGTAGTTTTGTAAATCATTTAAATTAATTTTTCTATCTATATAAGGAGTAGTGTAACCTTCAAAGAAACCTTTTTCATTATATACAAGTCTTCTTGGAAGTAATATATATTTAGTATTTATCTTACTCATTTTTAAAGCTTCATCTTCATCCATTAATGCATCATACCCATTAAAGGTATAAAAGATTTTAACTGCTTCATTACTATCTTTATTATAATAGACTTTTCCTTCAGTACCACTTCCAAGTAATATTTCAGGAATAAATTCTTCTTTTTTTTTACCAATAAAATATGCCATAAAAACCCCCGTAAGTAACAGATATTATAGTGTTTTCAGTAAAAGATGTCAACTAGTTACACAAAAAAATTAACAAAAACTATTGCAAAGCAAAAAAATAAATGATAAAATTTTAATAGAATAGAGGCTTCAGAATAGAGGCTTCAGAATAGAGGCTTCAGAATAGAGGCTT
>ERZ773224.625-NODE-625-length-49386-cov-5.366909_pt1 | contig 49386 bp, 42 predicted proteins | sample MGYA00580526_ERZ773224 | MGnify/ENA primary metagenome ERZ773224 (study PRJEB29015, sample SAMEA2737743) | human gut metagenome | biome: human gut; feature: human-associated habitat; material: faeces | place: China | collected 2012 ... | reverse complement strand
TGCCGATAGATTGTCGGTGTTCACTTTTTTGTGTTGGCAATTCGATTGATAAGAGATAAATATGACGCGCAGCGTTATTCTACAATATTTCGTAGGATTTCGCTGCGCGTGATTTGTTTTATGTGTATTTAAATATGCCTATCAGTGAATGTTTTGAGTCCACTTCTAGATCGTACCGGGGCGAAGAAGCGAACATTTGAATATATAGTCCCCGCTTCTAAGTTTCGCCGGGGCGAAGAAGCGAATATTTGAATGAATAGTCTCCATTTCTAAGCTTCACCGGGGCGAAGAAGCGAATATTTGAATATATAGTCCCCGCTTCTAAGTTTCGCCGGGGTCAAGAAGCAAATATTTACATATCTTCGCCCCAGCTCAAAATTTCCAAGACATAGAGAATAACATTTCCAACGTTTATTTAAGCAAAGTCTTGCCTACCAAGACACCACAATCCTTATTCCGCTTGTTCGCTACGAATCTGCATAAAATGAGTCCTGTCAAGGTTGCGCAGCACCGAAGGCTACCTTGACAGGACTCATTATGCAGATTTTATATTTTAAGCGGAATAAGGATTAAGAGTTTAACTCTATAAAACTATGGGTTTCCACCTCTACTACTGCGCAAATTTTTGACGCGAATCAGATTCTCATTTATCAAATAAACAGATACCGAATAGTAAGTAAAAAAGAAAATTAGCAGTAGTTTTATCCAACCAACAGGACTTGGATGATTTCAATGACGAACACTTTCATGCTACAGGTATCGGAGCCATACTTATTTTTGAAGGACAAATTTGCAACTGCTTCACCGTTCCATTGTCTGTCGATAATAGCGCATATCTCAGCCAACTATTCAAAATCGTTGGTGAAGTTAACTTGCAAATTTTCCTGAACAAAATAAACGTATGGTTCGATACCGTAACTCCTGAAAAATCTTGTCATTGAAATCGTTCAAAGTCCGTCGTTTATAGACAAACTTACTGCTAATTTTCGTAGATTATATATAATCCGGTATCGTCCGTTTGAGATTAGATCTGAGCGCGGCAAACCCGAATTTACAGTTCCAGCCGCATGTAAATAAGTTCCTGAAAACCGGAATATTTTGACTGAAATCCTTTTGGATTACAACCGTATTCCATGAATCCTAACTTCTTGTAAAGAGATATGGCGCGTTCATTGTCGCTGACAACATCAAGTTCTAATTGGGTATAACCGGCTTGTCTGGCACATGCGATGCAGGCATTCATTAAGTTACTTCCGAAATTTCGCGAAATTAACCACATTTTTTCTTGACAAAATCCTACAGGTTATTCCTACAATTCCCTAAATGTGAAAAAATTATGGAGGTTATGTTGAAGAAAAGATACTACATGTCTCTTTTGTGTCTGATCATTGTCGGGGTGGTAACTCCACCTACAATAGCTAAGGGAGACGTAATAAACACAGAAAATACTCAAAATGAAGAAATATCCTTGCTTGCAGGTCTTTCAGCAACACTTAACGGACTTGCCATTGAGTCTCAGGATCTTAACCAAGACAATGTACACCAAAATGAGAAATCGGCAGACCATGATGATGTCGATGTGTCTAATCTTGCGGTTTACACGGGCAATGATGCACTTTTTATATATCAGAGTAATACCTTAAGTGGCAACGTGATCGGCATGATTCCATCTGGCGGTGCCGGTACGATCCATGCCGATGGTGATAACTGGTATCTTATATCATCTGGTGCATATACCGGCTTTGTCAAAAAAGAGAATTTGTTGACCGGAGCAGAAGCTATGGCGTATGCGGATAAACATTTCAGTAAAGAGGCTGTTGTAAGCACAGATACCGCATTCTCTTATGAAACAAAGGAATGTGATGGCGCAGTGATGTCGGTTCTGGCCAAAGATACCGTCCTTAAGGTAAGCCACCGCAAGGGTAATGCCTATGCGCTTACTATGAATGGGGTCAAAAGCTTTATTCCTGCAAAGGATGTATCTGTCCATAATATCTACGAAACGGCAGTCGAACCTAATCTGCAGACTTTTGAGGACTTGTATCCAGAAGAGGCGTTGGGAATGTATGGAAGTCAGGAGGAATACAGTCAGGAACAGATTGTTTCATCGCCAGTAAATACACCGGACGCCTCCTGCACTGATCTCATGAATGAAATTGTGTCCTATGCCATGCAGTTTTTAGGTAATCCCTATGTATGGGGCGGAGAGAGTCTGACAGACGGATGTGACTGTTCCGGCTTTGTTATGAAGATATATGAGCATTTCGGTTATTCCCTTCCTCATGGCTCTGCAGCTTTGCGTGGCTGCGGACAGGATGTATGTGGCTCTGTATGGGATGAAAAACTCGCTCTTCCGGGCGATGTGATCTGTTATGATGGTCATGTTGGCATCTATATTGGTGATGGGAATATGATTAACGCATCCAATCCTCGGGACGGTATCAAGATCAGCAGCGTAACGGCGCGAAGCGATTTTATATGTGCAAGGCGTATCGTATCCGGACACAGTAGCTATGGAGATCTTGACGAGACTGAGTTTAATGAACTTTGCCGTATCGTAGAGGCAGAGGCTGGCGGTGAAAGCGTCGACTCACGTGTAGCGGTATGTGATGTTATATTGAACCGTGTTGCAAGTGACAAGTTCCCAAACACGGTCCATGATGTGATCTTTTCCGGGCGGCAGTTTTCTCCGGTTTCAAATGGCAGATATTTTTCAGTCATTGTCTCTGAATCCACAAAAGACGCTGTAAAAAAGGCTTTAAGCGGACCGGATCACAGTATGGGGGCGTTGTACTTTATGAATCCCAAATACTCCGATCCATCAAACGTGAAATGGTTCTATTCAGCTCTTACATATCTGTTTTCGTATGGGGACGTTGAGTTTTTCCGCTAAAATGCGAGGAGGTGAAACAAATTGTTAGGTACATTTCAATATCCGGCCTGCTTTTATCGAACGGAGCATGGATATCGTGCGGTATTTCCTGATCTGGGTGATCTGTCCGTCACACGCGAGACAAGGCGCGATGTAACTGCAGCTGCATCAGACTGCTTATGCGACTATCTGAGGAATTTGATGCGTTGTGGCACAAACTTTCCTGCCGCAACGAAAACGGAAGAAATCTCTGCTAAGATGGTAGGAGATACTCTTAATCTCAACTTTGAGAATGCCTTTGTTGACATGGTATCCGTGACTGTATAGGGACAGTAGCAGTGACTTATGGAACGCATGGCCGGATTATTAAGGGATATACTTTCCATCCTCTAGAAAATCATCAATATAGCAGTCCAATGCTATGGCAATGTTATTGATGTCATTGACGTTAATCGGATGGGAGCGGTGCTGCTCCCAGGAAGCAATCGTCTCCACTGGAATTCCGGTGAGATCCGAGAGCCGCTGTTGGGATATCCCTCTCTCTTTTCGTATTGCACGTATCTTGTCGGCATCAAACATAGGCTTCTCCTTAGTATACAGTGAATTTAAAAGCATCTGCATAAAGAGTAGCACAGGATATCGCGAATCTCAATGTCTATAGGTGGAAGAAATATCCATGAGCGGAATAAGCAGAATAATGAAAATCCTTTGATGCATATTCCTTGTCATGCCAGCAGGAACATGGTATCGTTAACGCATAAGATAACACCGCGGCATTTCCACAGGGAGCAGATGCCACAATGACAGCAACTTTTTAAATCAACCGGTTTTTCCGGTATCTATTTATGAATTAGGAGGAAATCGTTATGAAGAAACACAACAGACATTTAAACGTATTATTAAAGAAGCGTTTATGCTCGGCAGTCCTGTCGGCTGTCATGCTCGCTTCCTTTGTCTTTGCCGCAGTACCACAGGATGCATCTGCGGCAACATCAAAGCCTTCCACGATCTCGATCGCCGCATTTACTGATAAGATCAAGAAAGCCGTCGATGTGGATGTGCTTAAGGACAGTGGCATCGAAAATACCAAGGCTGCAACAACCGTTCAGACGGCGGCGTATCTGCTTGAAAAAGCAGACTCCTCGATCAACGGCGGCTGGCTTTCCTATGACTATGACCTGTTTATCCATGTGCAGGACTATAACCGTATCAGTGACCTTAAGAAAGCAAAGAAAGATTACCGGAGAAGTCTTATGATGTGTTACACCAAGGGTATCATGATCGGAAAGAGCAACGGCAAATACTCGCAGTCGCGCAAGTTCTTACCGACCAGTAAGATCACGAAATCCGAGGCAACCAAGCTGGTCAACCGGCTTTCCGATACTTCCAAGAGATTCAAGCTTACCTACGATGGCCAGCTGACACGTACCGTCAATCTTCCGAAGAACTACAAGGAGTACCCATATATCCTTGCAAGTTTTCCAAATTCGTTCTACGAAAAGAAAATGTGGTACACCAAGCAGAAAAACAATTCCGGATGGCATGCGGAAACTCCGAAGCAGACCGCAGCAAAGGAAGATCCAGAAGTGCGTGACATGATCTGTGATACCGTGCGCAAGAATTTAGAACTCCGTTTGAACGTCAACTATAAGAAAACCTTTACTTCCAAGTGGAAATCCGAGCTTGCAAACACTTACTTCAGCCCAAGTGACATGACATCTGGCATCAATAAGTATGTGACTGCTGCAAAAGTACGCAAGGTTGTCGTAGAGAGCTACAAGATCGTTGTGGATCCGTCTATGGTGTGGATGGATGGAACTGAGTATTATGTAAAAGTATACGTTCAGTTCAAAGTGAAGAGTGGAAGTGTTCCAGCAGCAACAAGCAAGAAGCAGAATGAGGTTATTTTCGGAAGCTATACAGCGATGAAAAATATGGAGTCTCACAAAACAGTAACGTATTGCGATGAATTTAAAGTTTTAGTGTCTGGTAATAATGGAAATATCGCGCAGATGGGAATAGAAGATGGCGATATCGCAAATGTCTTTGTGAAGTCTAAATAACGATTGAATAGATGGCAGGAGATGCGCAAATGCGCATCTCCTTATTTTTGCGTTTTTACAGCATTTCCTTTTATATTTTTCTTGACAAAAGTTCAAAGGTTATGCCTATGATGCACTAAATCAAGTAAAGGAGGAAGATCATGCTTAGAAAGCGCATCGTTTTAGCACCATTCTTCATGGTGGTCGTCCTGATCACTTTGTTGTATATCCATCCGCCGGAGACGGTATCTGCGGCTACCGGTGTACAAGCCACAATCAAAAAGGCTACAGGAGATTTGGAGTTTACATTAACTGCTACACCCGCATCGAGCAGTACCAATCCGCACTGGCAGACGATAGGATTCTATATCACAAAGAATACCACCGGTCACAACGGAAAGTCGGATGCAAAGTCTTCGGACTGTATCTTTTTTGACCGTATGCCTGCGGGATGTAAAAAAGATGAGACTAAAAAAGATGGTCTTGTCTATACTAAGTTTACCATTCCAAAGAAGTACGTCCTTGAGATGTGCGATAAGGCGAAAGTAGACTATGAATCCCTGCAAAAGACAGGCGGCAAGGTCTACCTTCAGGGTGTCCTTCAGGGATATAAGCCGAGTAACAAAAGGGCACTGACGGAACGCTGCTACACTCTGTCGCAGATGAAAAAGACACGATACGGGCGTACCGTTAATGGACATTACTGGAGTGGTATCTGGTGGCCCGCATCCTGTGAATCCGGATGGAAACAGAGATACGATATCGAAGTCACCTACGTTCCGGATGAATCACCGGTAACGATCAATTATTACCAGTGGTATAACAAGAAATGGAATCTTGTCGCATCCGTAACCAACTGCAAAGAGGGGCGTATTGAAAAGACTTCTTCAGGCGCATACTTCACCCGCAATATCAATAGCGGAAGTAACCAGCAGTGGCAGTCAACGGACACATCAGCGCCTACGATTGCAGAAGGAAGAGGTCTCGGACTGAAAGGCAACGGAAAACTGCTTCCAAATGGAACATACGATTATAATGGCTTGTATTATTATGGGCGAAAGCCGCTTAGTACCAGTGCAAAAACTTTCCCCGCGCGGTTGTCCGGAGTAGTTGCAACAGGAAGTGAAAATACAAAGGGTGACCTGAGTAAATACTACCTTTATGCAACGCGTGAAAGCAAAGTTAATTCAAAATACGACAAGGGCGCAAGAAAGGCAGCGAGCGGAACTCATACGGTGGCATATAAGAAAACAGACCGTTATGTGACGAAATCCGGCGAATTTACAGAAAGCTATAAAAACTGGCTGCCAACGGCAAGACACGATTTTGCTATATTAAATGGCGGTACCGTGATCAGTGCATTTTACAAAAAACAGGCAGACCCACCGGATGATGAGGAAGAAGAAGATAGTATATCGAGTTCTCATCTTACTCCAAATGTCGCAAAAGCAATCATTCAGGCAGATAACCGTGGAAATGAGGCTTTTGACTCAACACAGGGTATTCCGACTACAGAGACACAGTATGTCAACGTGGTTGCAGACAAGTATCTTTACAAGTACAGATTTACCCGCAAGTATGGAGAAAAGAGTTATTCCGAGTACACATATTGTACGCATACGGAATATGTCATTGACCCAACGACCGGGAAAAAGGTTAAGGATCCTATAACGGGAGAGTATCAAACACAGCAATCACATTCCCATGACAGTAAGACTGTTAAGAGGCAGTATTCCTATTGGAAAGTAACTTCTCTTACCGTTTACAAGATCAAGGATGCAGATGTGGAAAATTATTCTCTGCCGAATGAAACTATCACACTTACTCCGGGAGCCAGCTATTCTGCTCCAAACGTTTCATTATCAAGTGATGGTGGCATTGTTTCGGAGCCTTCGGATGGATGGACCGTCGGTCAGATCGAAGTCAAGAACGATACTTTGGTCGTAAATGGAACGACTGTTATGAACGGAAGCGTCTGTACAAAGGCAACATCCCGACCGGGTTCATTTCCGGCACCAGCGAGTATTGATTATGATGCTCTTTACAAATGCAGTCTAGGGATCGATGCGACCAAGACAAATGGAGTATGGGAGTCTGATGCAACTGTAACCTATGTGCCGTGTTTCAATTATGGTGGAAGTTCAGATGAAATAGAGATTGATATCACCGAAATAAATGATGTGACGATTCATACCCCTACTGTATGCTATCCATCTATTTCAGATGCAAAATCGTATACTCAGCTGGTATCACCGGGAACAGACTGTTATCACCTCGTGCTCGACCGTACTTTTTATGTCAGTTTACCGACGAGCGGATATCACAGCGCATTGAAGGGTTACGGCACACGCGATTATGCAAAATACATTGCGTCAAGAGAGGTTTGTTTCCCGTTCGATGTTTATATGATCAACAGTTCCGGCGGATATACTTATTATGCAGCAAATTCCTGGATTGGTCTTTCTCAGCAATACACGCAGTTTTATCTTCCGATATGGGTAAATGAAACCGGTTCTGTCGGAATCGACTTCCGAACTAAGACAATCAACTGTGATGCGAACAACGGATCACTGCAGGAGGAGAATGAAGCAAATACATTGTATGAAAACTATGTTGCGACTTCTACTTTGTACGCAGAAGTCTCTGGACGTATCTATGGGTTGAATGTCTATGACATCTCTGATTACCCGATATGGCAATTGGTCTTCCGTAATGCCAATTCTCTGCAACGCAGCGGACAGTATTACTCCATTGGTCTGAATGATCAGAATGGTACACAGAAGCGTACATCCATGACACTTCCTATTGTAAACGGCGATAATCCTGTTGCTCGCAATATGGGAACCCTGAAAACCGGATACACCGCACGTATGTCACTTACAACGATCGGCAACATGTACCATGGTACAGATTCAATCACGCTGAAGCCAAGGTTCTTTTATGTGTCCTACGATGGAACGAAACGTGAGGAAGTTGATCTATATTACAATGGTACGATTCAGGGAAAATACCGGAAGGTTGTCAAGGTCGGAAGTAAGCTTGACGAGAAAAACGTAAAGAGTATGACTCTTGGCAGTCCATACACAGCTGTTCCGGATAAAGAGATTCAGGCAAAAGCCAAGATTGCTAATCTTAAAGAAAAGGATATCCTGGCTGCAACAAGTCCTGTTTATACATATGGGAAGATCACGATTCCATCAAAACTGTCTACTTATATTGGAACAGGCTATGCTCCGACCGGTATCATCCCAAATAATGTAGAAGCGGATGATGTGACACGGAGTATGCAGCGATGGTATTTTGAATATTCTCTTCCTAGTGATGTGCATGCTGTAAGCAAAGGCTTCGATGTTGACACCTATGCGCATGAGCATAACGGAATCGACTATAAAGAAGATTTTTGGAAGAAGAACGGATACATCGTCGTAAACTTCGATGTTGTTTCATACGAAACCGGATTTGACAAATTTCAAGTGGGCGCAGATACCGGAGATGGTTGGCTTGAAGGCGCGGATGTCTTTGAAGAAGTCACCTCTACACCACTTCCAAGGTTAAGCTACATTAATGTTCAGAATGTATCTGATGGCTATTGTAATATGTGGCAGTTAGAGGGATTCCGGTCAAGACGAACTGACTTTGAAGGAAATATTTTCAATTTCCGTTATGGTGACACTCTTATGTATTACCTCGATCAGTCAGCTCAAAGTGATTACCGATCTTACGGTACACATTAAAATTTCATATCGAGGTCAGGTCTGAGCTTGTTTTTCTTTTCTGGCAAATTCACTGTTGAACGTTTAGTGTTTGCTTTGTTGGAACGAATTACGTAGAAGGGCGAGGTGCGACTATTGCACAAACAACCGGCACACAAATCGTGTGCCGGTTGTTATTTAAAACAGTTGAAATGGGGGGAATAAACGATGTTAAAGTTTATGACAAAGTATGTTGCAAAAGGAACTATGAGCGAACCAATTTATGATGAGTGTCCGGAAATCGGCGAACGTTCTTTTGATATAAACCATACGTTTTGTAGGGATGAGATTTTTAATGTCACAAAAATCAGTGACAATTGCTATGAATTATACAATTGCGATAAGTATGGTGTAAGCGTACATGGTTCTACGGTAAGAGTGAGTCTTTCTGTAGAAGAATTGATTTCGAAAGGTATTCTTGTGGAAACTACAGCCGAACAATACAACCAAATGAAAAAATGTGAAATCTTAGAGCGAGAACTTGAAAAATCGAATTGTAGAGTAGCTCTTATGTATGAGGCAGCACATTTTGATTGTTGCTCGCAAGAAGATATTGAAAATTATGTAAGTTCTATCATCGAAAATATTCATGCGCTTGGTGCCTATACGAGAGCTAAGTTGAGTGCCGGCGAATAATATTAGGACTAAATTTAACTTGTTAGTATATGGCCAGCTATGTTTGACAATGTTGATATTAGTCGTCTAATAATACACTCTATAATGCCTTTTTTGTATTTTTATGTATTTTTCGTTTATATTTTCGTATATGTATGAGATAAATGTTGCTTTTTCTTTATCCATGTGATATTAATTAGGCGAAAAATAGTATTGCAAAAAGGAGGTACATTTTATGACAAATCACATGCCAAATGTTAGAGATTTATTAAGTTCCTTACGAAAAGAAGGATGGTACATTACTGCCTTTGAGCTTCACTACAATAAACATGATTATGTTGTTGTGTTTGAAGACGCTGCTCATCTGAATAAGAATAAACAGTATTTTAGTGCAGCCTTAACCTTTTATGACATCCACGACCCAAACAGAATTCTCTCCGATGTGTATGCAAATACATCTAAGCTTGACATTCCATTGAGCACTTTCTATAATTTTTTTGACATTGACGCGAGCAATCGCTCGTACAATAGTGGCGATGTTATATTTTCATTTTATTCCACGTTAAATAGCAAAATGCCGGGAACATTTAATCTAGCAGCTCAAAATGCGCATCAAAAAGAAATTTTGTCAACAATCGAGCGACGTGAGCCAAGTGACGGCATGTGCTGCTATAGTGCACGGCATAATCCCGGAACAAAAAAGCGTTCGGTATTCAATACCGCAAAAACAAAATTACTCCGACCATCTTTATATGAGAAAATTGGAGAAATCGATCCAAAAATCAGTTTTTGTTATAGAAAAAACAATGAACTCAACGACACTGAGATTATTCGCAAGCTAAAAAACGAACATAGTGTCTAATCTTATATGACACCAATACCATGTGTCTAACTATCGAGTATCCATTACGCATGTCGATGCCATGTTAAAGCTTTTAGCAGTAATGGCAAAAGATCGAAGATACGAGGAGATTTTGAAATCTGACGACAAGAAGGAGGTTGGTTGTATGTGTGACGTAGCAGAAAGACTTGAGCGAAAAGGCATAGAAATAGGCCACCTTGAAGCTATTCAAAGAATGATTAAGAAAGATTATAGCAAAGAGGCTATTTTGGATCTTGGTTATTCAGAGAAAGAATACGAAGCCGCAGAAAAGGATTTGCTTATTCAGGCATAATGCAGAAAGGTAGTATTTATTAAAAGGATCATCTTATTGTAAGATGGTCCTTTTTTGTCTTATTCTCTATTCAGGATTTGAGTCCTTTTAATTTTCCGCCAAATTCATTGCAACAAAATTTCCACCAAAGTTATTGCAATAGATTTGTTGCGTTGAGGTTGAAAAATTACCACTTCCGAAATTTCAAAAAATTGAAAAAAGTTGTTGACATTTGTTCTTGTCCAAGATATAATAACGGAGTCGGTCAGCGAAAACGACCGACATCGAATGGGATCTTAGCTCAGCTGGGAGAGCATCTGCCTTACAAGCAGAGGGTCACAGGTTCGAGCCCTGTAGGTCCCATCCTTTTAAAGGATATCAATCAATATGGCGAGGTGGCTCAACTGGCTAGAGCGTCCGGTTCATACCCGGGAGGTTGAGAGTTCGAGTCTCTCCCTCGCTACTACATGAGCTTGCGAAGTATCGCAGGCTTTTTTCAACTCATAGGAAAATTTTTCCTATGATTCAAAAACGCTCCGTGGGGATGCGCAGATGAAGTTTATGCCAATCATACCATTCGCGCATAAGGGGGCAAGCAACTTGTTGTTTTATAAAATGAAGTAGGTTGCATGAATGATGTATAACGAAAATAATCGGGAAAGGAAGAAAAAGAAAGAGATGAAAATTGCAGTAACATATGACAATGGAGAAGTGTTTCAGCATTTTGGGCATACGGAAACATTTAAGCTTTATGAGGTAGAGGATAATAAAATTGTTTCTTCGGAAATTTTGGGCTCGAATGGAAGCGGACACGGTGCGCTGGCGGGGCTTCTGGATGAGCATGCAATCGATGTATTGATTTGCGGAGGAATCGGCGGAGGAGCACAGAGTGCTTTGGAGGAGCATGGGATCGAGCTTTGCGCAGGAGCAAGCGGAGATGCAGATGCAGCAGTGGAAGCATATTTGAGGGGCGAACTGGTCAATACCGGAGCCAATTGCAATCATCATGGTGAGGGACATACCTGTGGCGGTCACGAGGACGGACATGGATGCGGCGGACATGAAGAGGGACACAGCTGTGGCGGATGTGGTGCGCATAGCACGATCGAAGGCAGGAATGTCGGCAAGACATGTAAGACACACTACAGAGGAACATTCAACGACGGAACACAGTTTGATTCCTCCTATGACAGAGGCGAACCGCTTGAGTTCGTCTGCGGAGCAGGAATGATGATCAAAGGCTTTGATGCGGCGGTTGCCAATATGGAAGTCGGCGAGAAAGTTGATGTACATTTGATGCCGGAGGAGGCATACGGTGAGGCGGATCCGGAGGCAGTCTTTACCATTGAGCTGGCACAGCTTCCGGGTTCCGAGGAACTTGAGGCAGGACAGCAGGTATATCTGCAGAATGCATACGGACAGCCGTTTCCGGTAAAAGTTGTCGAGAAAAATGACGAAACCATTACATTCGATGCCAATCATGAGATGGCCGGCAAGGAACTAAACTTCACTATTGAATTGGTTGAAGTTTCCGAATAAAATAAAATAGCAAATGGTAATGAAGAACAAATCCCAACAGAAAATCTGATCTGTTGGGATTTTAAGTCAAGAGGAAAAATTATGCTGAGACCAAAGATAGGACTTGACTGGGATGATGTGACCGCCCCATTCAACAGTATCGCCATCCGTATGGCAAACGAAAAATATAAGATAGAACCGCCGCTTACAATCGAGGAAATTACCTCGTGGGAGAATACGGGACGAGCTTCCGTGATCAGGGAGTTCTACGCGAGTGAGGAGCTTTACAAGAGGCAGGAAGTGTCGGAGAAGAACAAGCGCGCGATCCGTAAATTGATGGAGATCGCGGATGTGTACTTTATTACAGCAGCGTATCCGCAGTTTATGGGAATCCGCGCAAAGCAGATCCTTGATGCCTTCCCGGAGTTTCCACCGGAGAATATCATCCTCGGCAATGCAAAGAATCTGGTGCAGTTTGACATCATATTGGATGATGCAATCCATAATGTATTAGAGACACCGGCAACCTATCCGGTATTGATGCGAAAGCCGTGGAACTGGAAGATGACGGGATTGTTGTCAGTGAATAACCTGACCGAGTTTGTTTCTCTTGTGAAGCAGATCATCCATGCATTGCAGTCGCGCCCAGGCAGAATCGAGAATCCGTCGGTGCTTGCTTTGGTCGGACCGTCGGGATCGGGCAAAAGCCAGATCACAAAGCAATTGTGTGAGAATGAAAAGTTTGCAAGCCCAAAGACTTACTGTACGAAGCGAAGCGAGAAGCATCACTTCCTGACGGAGGAGGAATTCGAAAAACAGAATTTCTTTGAGCGCACGATGTATGCAGGAATCAAGTACGGAACCAAGAAGGAAGATATCCAGGCGGTGCTTGACGAGGAACAGTACGTAGTCATGCCGCTTGATATGTGCGGAGCGATTGCGATGAAAAGGCATTTTCCGACGGCAATCATTTATATTAACAAAGATAAGGAGTGTCTGATCCGGGATATCCTTGAAGAAGATTTTTCGGTGGAGGAGAAGACGCTTCGGATTCTGTCCATTGATGCGGAGAAAAGGAATCGTGAGATCTGCGACTATGTGGTAGACAATTCGGATGAAAACGGGATGGAACGCATCTTAAATTTGCTATAAATATAATTTATAACCAGCTATAAAAATAATAAACTAACACTTTTCCTATGGAAATGATATGATTTGATCAGGTTAAGGGAAGACTTATAAAAAGTCCTCCAAATTGAATCAGAAAAAGAAGGATGGGAAAAGGAGATTACGATTATGGCAAAGAAACATTACGCAGACAGAAATCTGAAATTTGAGACATTACAGTTACACGTTGGACAGGAGAGCGCAGACCCGGTTACCGATGCAAGAGCGGTACCGATCTACCTTACATCCTCTTATGTATTCCATAACAGTCAGCATGCAGCAGACCGTTTCGGATTAAGAGATGCAGGTAATATCTACGGACGTCTGACCAACCCGACAGAGGACATCTTCGAGCAGAGAATCGCAGCACTTGAGGGCGGCGTTGCAGCACTTGCAGTCGGATCCGGTGCAGCAGCATTAACTTATGCGTTCCAGGCAGTTGCTCATGCAGGAGATCACATTGTAGCAGCAAAGAATATCTATGGTGGAACCTACAACCTTTTAGCTCACACACTTCCGGATTACGGAATTGAGGCTACTTTCGTAGATCCATTTGATTATGCAGGAATCGAAGCTGCAATCAAGGAGAACACAAAGGCAATCGAGATCGAGACACTTGGTAACCCGAACTCAGAAGTTGTAGATATCGAGAAGATCGCAGGAATCGCACATGCACATGGCATTCCGCTTATCGTAGATAACACATTCGCAACACCTTATCTGGTTCGCCCGATTGAGTATGGCGCAGATATCGTTGTACATTCTGCAACCAAGTTCATCGGTGGACACGGAACAACCATCGGTGGTGTGATCATTGACAGTGGTAAGTTTGACTGGACAGCATCTGACAAGTGGCCATGGTTAACTGAGCCAAACGTATCTTACCATGGTGTAAGCTTTGCAAAGGATTGCGCGCCGGCAGCATTCGCAACATATATCCGTGCAATCTTGCTTCGTGATACAGGTGCAACCATTTCTCCTGTACATGCATTCATCTTCTTACAGGGACTTGAGACATTATCTCTGCGCGTTGAGCGTCATGTAGAGAATGCATTAAAGGTTGTAAAATACTTGGAGAGCCAGCCACTCGTAGAGAAGGTAAATCATCCTTCCATCTCTAAGGATCCACAGCAGCAGGCATTATACAAGAAGTACTTCCCGAATGGTGGTGGATCTATCTTCACATTCGAGATCAAAGGTGGCGCAAAGGAAGCACAGGAGTTCATCGATAACCTTGAGTTATTCTCACTCCTTGCCAATGTGGCAGATGTTAAGTCACTTGCAATCCATCCTGCAAGCACCACACATTCTGAGTGCAACGAGGCAGAGCTTCTTGATCAGGGTATCAAGCCAAACACCATCCGTCTGTCCATCGGAACAGAGAATGTGGATGATATCATCGAAGACCTTGATGAGGCTTTCAAGGCATTACAGTAATTCATGTGTTGACTTTCGAAGAAAGTTAACATATTCATCAAATTAGAATCCTTCTTCGAAAAGGCAGAGTGCGCGAGTGCTCTGCCTTTTCATTGATGATACATGTTTTCATTTTAGAACACGAAAACGCATTGAATTTCATAGGTAAGGGGTATAGAATAACTGTTAGTTAATAAAAAAATTTAATTCATATATAGATAAGGAGATTTGAAATGTTTGGATTTGGTCAACTCATTGACATCTTAAAGAAGAGTCCTAAGAAAATTGTATTTACAGAGGGTAGCGATCCCCGTATTTTAGAGGCAGCATCCCGTCTGCTTGCCAGCAACTTCCTTCATCCGATTCTTGTCGGTAATGAGGATGAAATCAATGCATCTGCAGAGGAGAGCGGATTTAACATTCGTGGTGCCGAGATCATTGATCCAAAGAAATTCGACCGTATGGATGAGATGGTTGCAATGTTCTGTGAACTTCGTAAGAGTAAGGGAGTCACAGAGGATCAGGCAAAAGGTATCCTTTCGCAGGCAAATTACTTCGGAACCATGCTCGTTAAGATGGGCATCGCTGATGCACTCTTGGGCGGAGCTACATATTCTACCGCAGACACCGTTCGTCCTGCATTACAGCTGATCAAGACAAAGCCGGGTAATTCGATCGTTTCCTCATGCTTTATTCTTGTTCGTCCGTCTGCAACCGGTGAGAACGAAGTTCTTGCGATGGCTGACTGTGCAATCAATATTCATCCGACAGAGGATGAGCTGGTTGAGATCGCAGGCGAGTCTGCAGATTGTGCGAAGATCTTCGGTGTGGATCCTAAGGTTGCATTCTTAAGCTATTCAACATTCGGCTCAGGCAAAGGCGAGGATGTTGATAAGATGCGTAACGCAGCACACAAGGCGCAGGAGAAATACCCGAATCTCCCAATTGCCGGAGAGATGCAGTTCGACGCAGCCGTATCTCCGAGAGTTGCACGTACCAAGTGTCCGGATTCGGATGTTGCAGGACATGCAAATACATTTATCTTCCCGGATATTAATGCTGGTAATATTGGATACAAGATCGCGCAGCGCCTTGGTAACTTTGAGGCATATGGCCCAATCTTACTCGGACTGAATGCACCGATCAATGATCTGTCCCGTGGATGTAATGCATCAGAGGTTTACTCTATGGCAATCATTACGGCAGCGTTAGCTTAAATTCCTGTGGCGCATCTTCTGTGGTGCATCTTCTGCGGTGCATCTTCTGCGGTGCATCTTTGATGCATCGCCTGTTGATATATCGCCTAATTTGTGGCGTATCAGGGATACGTTACGATAGAATTTATATACAATCGTTCATTAGCGGGGCACTTTTTGTGCCCTGCTTTTTCGCTGATTAACAAAGAAAATTTTAAATGGGCTGATGTTTTGGCTCACAAAGGAGAACTATGCAGCAACATTCATTGACAGAGGGTTCTATTTCCAAGGGGATCGTCCTGTTTGCAATCCCTCTTTTCCTTGGTAACCTATTTCAACAACTTTATAATATGGCAGATTCACTGATTGTAGGAAATTTTCTTGGCAACAGTGCTCTTGCAGCCGTTACGTCTACTGGAAGTCTGATTTTTCTTCTGGTTGGCTTTTTTAATGGTACGGCGATGGGCGCTGGTGTTGTAATTTCACGGTATTTTGGTGCGAAAGATTATGATAAAGTGCACCGGGCCATTCATACGGATCTGGCATTTGGAATTTTTGCGGGAACTCTTATGACATTCATCGGTGTGTGCTTTACACCGGCAATTCTGGTATGGATGAAGACGCCGGCAGAGGTTCTTCCGCAGGCAGTTTTGTATTTGCGCGTGTATTTCCTTGGCTCGCTGGCGGTTATACTGTATAATGTCTGCATGGGCATTTTGCAGGCGGTTGGAGACAGCCGGCACCCATTATATTATCTGATTTTTTCATCGATCGTAAATATTGTTCTGGATCTGATATTCTGTGGTGGATTCCGGCTCGGAGTGGAATTTGCGGCACTTGCGACGGTAATCTCGCAGATGCTTTCCGTTATTTTATGTCTAATCCGTCTGATCCGCACGAAGGATGTCTATCAGGTGAATGTTCGGGAAATCCATTTTGACTGGACACTCCTGAAACAGATCATTCATCAGGGACTTCCATCCGGTATGCAGAATTCCATCATCTCAATCGCGAACATGGTCGTGCAGTCGAATATCAATGCGTTTGGCAAGATGGCGATGGCGGGCTGCGGAGCGTACAGTAAGATTGAGGGATTCGGCTTTCTGCCAATCACCTGTTTCGCTATGGCGATGACGACCTTTATTGGACAGAATCTCGGTGCAAAAGAATTTGAACGTGTGAAAAAAGGCGCCCGTTTCGGCATTCTCTGCGGTGTTGGATTGGCAGAAGGGGTTGGTATTGCAATCAACCTGTTTATTCCGCAATTGATCGCTTTGTTTGATCGTACACCGGAAGTAATCCGGTTCGGAGTAACACAGGCCAAAATCGTTACGCTGTTTTACTTTCTATTATCATTTTCCCATGCGATTGCGGGAATTATGCGAGGTGCAGGAAAGTCCGTGGTGCCGATGCTTGTTATGCTGATCAGCTGGTGCCTGATAAGAATCACATATGTTACGATCACGATTCACTTTATCCCAGACATCCGTGTGGTGTTCTGGGCTTATCCGTTGACGTGGAGTATCAGTTCGGTCATCTTTATGATCTATTACAAGAAGGCGGACTGGATCCATTATTTTGACAGACAGGAGGAAAAACAATGCGCGTAGGAATGGGTTATGATGTACACAAACTAGTAGAGGGCCGCAAGCTGATCCTTGGCGGTGTGGAGATCCCCCACACACTCGGACTTCTTGGACACTCGGATGCGGATGTGCTGGTGCATGCGATCATGGATGCACTGCTCGGTGCGGCGGCGCTCGGCGATATCGGAAAGCATTTTCCAGACACGGATCCACAGTATGCCGGAATCTCAAGCATGAAGCTTCTTGCACATGTGCGCGATCTGATCATGAACGAAGGGTATGTGATCGAGAATATCGATGCGACTGTGATCGCACAGAAACCGAAGCTTCGTCCTTACATTGATGAGATGGAGAAAAATATTGCAGATACACTCGGTATCGCATTAAACCAGATCAACATTAAGGCAACCACGGAGGAAGGACTTGGATTTACCGGAAGCGAATCCGGAATCTCCTCCCAGGCAATCTGTTCCCTGACCGGATTCTATGAGGGATCCGTGGCAATTGGCGGATCGGATCGTTGTGCAGGATGCGGCGGATGCAGCAAGATGCAGGGATAAATGAATGCAATCAATAATCTAAGCCACATATAATTAAGGGAGATGTAGAGATTTATCCGGGATATCTGCAAAAAATTGCGTTTAGATATAGGCTTTTGGACGGAAATATTGTAAAATTACAGTAGATTGACAGAAATGAGGAAATTGAGATGGAAAACAAGTTTCGTTTTTATAACACACTGAGTCGTGAGGTTGAGACGGTGATCCCGAACGAGGATGGCAAGATTGCAATGTACACCTGCGGACCGACGGTGTATCACTTCGCACATATCGGCAATCTGCGCAGTTATATTATGGAGGATGTGCTCGAGAAGTCGCTTCGTTACATCGGATATGATGTGAAACGTGTCATGAACATCACGGATGTCGGACATCTGTCATCGGATGCCGATACCGGAGAAGACAAGATGTTAAAAGGCGCTAAGCGTGAGCACAAGACCGTTATGGAAGTGGCAAAGTTCTATACAGACGCTTTCTTTGCGGATTGTGAGAAGTTAAATATTAAGAGACCGGATGTGGTAGAACCTGCAACGAACTGTATTCCGGAATTTATTCATATGATCGAAGTTCTGCTTGAAAAGGGGTATGCTTATCAGGCAGGTGGTAATATCTACTTTGATACCAGTAAGCTGGATGATTATTTTGTATTCTCATCTGCAGTAGAGAAGGAGCAGCTGCAGGTCGGCGTACGTGATGACGTCGAGGAAGATGAGAATAAGAAGAATAAGAATGATTTTGTGCTTTGGTTTACCAAGTCAAAGTTCGAGGATCAGGCGCTCAAGTGGGACAGTCCTTGGGGTGTCGGATATCCGGGATGGCATATTGAGTGCTCCTGCATCAGTATGAAGCATCTTGGTGAATACATGGATATTCACTGCGGTGGTGTGGACAACATTTTCCCTCATCACACGAATGAGATCGCACAGTCAGAGTCTTATCTGGGACATAAATGGTGTAATTACTGGTTCCATGTGAATCATTTAAATGACCAGTCAGGTAAGATGAGCAAGTCCAAGGGTGACTTCCTTACCGTATCACTCCTCGAGGAGAAGGGATACGATCCGGTTGCTTACCGCATGTTCTGCCTGCAGTCCCATTACCGTAAGCCACTTGTATTCTCTTATGAGAATCTTGACAATGTAGAGAGCGCATACGAGAAACTGGTCAAGAAGATTGCAACGATTCAGGATGAGGGAGAACTTGATAAGAAGGCATATGCAGAGTACAACGCAAAGTTTGAGGATGCAATCTGCAACGATTTAAACACTTCGATGGCGATCACGGTTGTCTATGATGTGGTCAAAGCCGATATATCCGGTAAGACAAAGCTTGCGTTATTGAATGCTTTTGACAAGGTACTTTCCTTAAATCTGACAACTGCCGGAGCAAAGCTGCTTGAGGCCGGAACCAGTGTGGATTCGGATCTGGAAAGTTTTATTCAGGAGAAGATCGCGGAGCGTGCTGCTGCAAAGAAGGAGAAGGATTTTGCCCGCGCGGATGCAATTCGTGACGAACTTCTTGCAAAAGGCGTGGCAATCAAGGATACCCGTGAAGGGGTTGTATGGGAGCTTGTATAATGACAACAGGCATTGATTCATATATCAGGGAACAATTTGGTGTGGCAGATGTGGATGTGCGGACGTATTCGCCTCTGACGCTTGCTTATATCGGAGATGGGATCTTTGATCTTGTGATCCGTTCGGTCGTTGTCGGCAAAGGCAACACGCGTCCAAATCAGTTACACCAGCGAACGAGCCATATTGTAAAGGCACACACACAGGCGGTCATGATCGAGTATCTGGAACCGCAGCTGACCGAGGAGGAACTGGCGGTCTATAAGAGAGGACGCAACGCCAAGTCTCCGACGATGGCGAAGAATGCGACGATGGTCGATTACCGCAAGGCGACCGGACTGGAGGCTGTCATGGGGTATCTGTACCTGACGGATCGCTTTGAGCGGATGGTCGAATTGATCAAGACTGCGGTGGACGGACTGGAACTTAGCTTGTAACAAAATAGGAGTATAGATTACGGATGGGATACGAAGAGAGCAGAATTGAAGGAAGAAATGCGGTACTTGAAGCGTTTCGTTCCGGAAAAACAATCGATAAATTATATGTGCTGGACGGATGTCAGGATGGACCGGTAAAGTCCATTATGAGAGAAGCGAGAAAGCATGATACGATCATCAATTATGTGGCAAAGGAACGCCTTGATCAGTTGTCGGAGACCGGCAAGCATCAGGGAGTGATCGCTGTGAGCGCCGCATATGAGTATGCGGAAGTGGAGGATATTCTTGCAGCAGCGGAAGAGAAGGGAGAGGCGCCTTTTATCATTATATTGGATGGCATTGAAGACCCACACAATCTTGGTGCAATCATCCGTACCGCGAATCAGGCGGGGGCACACGGAGTAATCATTCCGAAGCGTCGTGCGGTTGGTCTGACCCCGACGGTTGCAAGAACTTCTGCAGGTGCGATCAACTATACGCCGGTTGCTAAGGTGACGAACATTTCCAATACGATGAAAGAACTGAAGGACAAGGGAATGTGGTTTGTCTGCGCGGATATGGATGGCACGAGAATGTATGATCTGGATCTGACCGGACCGATCGGACTTGTGATCGGTAACGAGGGAGAAGGCGTCAGTCCGTTAGTTAAGAAGAATTGTGATATGGTCGCATCCATTCCGATGAAAGGTGACATCGATTCATTGAATGCATCGGTTGCGACCGGCGTACTTGCATATGAGATCGTGCGCCAGCGTATGATCAAAGGGTAGAATAACGATGCCATATGAAGCATTTTCTGACGAAGAACTGATCGAGAAGCTACGCCAGGGTGAGGATGACATTACGGATTACATTCTGGAGAAGTATAAGCCGTTGGTGCGTAAGAAGACGAACGCGATGTATCTGATCGGAGGAGAGACGGAGGATCTGATACAGGAAGGCATGATTGGATTGTTTAAGGCAATCCGTGACTATAAACCGGATAAGGATGCGAGCTTTTATCATTTTGCGGAGCTATGTATCAACAGACAGCTGTATTCAGCGCTGGAAGCGTCGAACCGCAAGAAGCACCAGCCGTTGAATTCGTATATTTCACTTTCTGAACAGGAACATCCGGATGCGGTTGCCGCGGAGCTGCTTGTCGATAAAGAGAGCGGACCGGAGCAGACGGTGATCGAACAGGAAGTGTGGGAAGAGTACAAGAAGCGCCTTGCGCAGAAGCTTTCCAGGATGGAGAATCAGGTCCTGCAATATTATTTGGATGGAAATCATTATATTCAGATTGCAGAGATGATGGGCAAAAGCCCGAAGTCGATCGACAATGCGTTGCAGAGAATCAGACAGAAGATCCGGCAGATGAAACCGGAATAAGAAGCAATATTATCATTTTGGAATATCGACAGATGTTCAGGAGAAAGAGGGTGAGTGCATGAAATTTTCACGAATTGGAAAACATACGATCCGATGCGTGATATCGGAAGATGAGATTACAGACCTCGGATATACGATGGAAGAGATTATGAGTAACGGTGAACGCACGCAGGAGTTTATGAATGAGATCTTTGATCTTGCGGAGCAACGCTTCGAGACGAAATTCGAGCTTGGAGTTAAGACGGTGCGTGCCGATTTCCTTCCGGATCATACACTTTCTCTAACATTTTCCGAGCATCCGGGTTCTGAGGGAATGATGGAGCACCTGAAGGACATTGTCAATGGTTTGCTCAACTCGATCCCGCAGCAGAAGTGGGATGAGATCAATGAGGCAAAGAAGCAGCAGGAAGATGCGGATTTTGCACGTGTCTTTGTTCTGCTTGTGTTTGATGATATGGATACGATTATCCGCTTTGCGAAGCAGGTTCCGTTTAAGGAGTGCCCGCCGAATGCGCTCTATAAGCTGGATGAGACCTATTATATGATCATGGATCTCTCCAATCAGCTGGAATCCGATGTGCGCAGACTGTCTGCAGTAACGGACGAGTATGTATCCGATCTGCTTGTCGGTGCCCAAAAGAAAGCGTTTGTGGAAGAACATGGGAAATTAATCTTGAGTGATGCTGCGATTGAACAGTTACGGGAATTGTAAGAAGTGTAAATACGGGTACAACAAAAAACGGGGCTTTCAGAAGTCCCGCTTTATTTATGATCCGTTATGTATCGATGCAACCAATTAGTCTAAGATCTTACGAATTGATTCTAATACACGATCGGCCTGGAATGGCTTTACGATGAAATCCTTTGCTCCTGACTGAATAGCCTCGATAACCATCGACTGCTGGCCCATAGCAGAGCACATTACACATGTTGCGTTAGGATCTGCGGCTTTAATCTCTTTGAGAGCCTGAATACCATCTTTGTTCGGCATTGTGATATCGAGCGTTACCAGATCCGGCTTAAGCTCATTGTACTTTGCAACGGCTTCCACACCATCTGCTGCCTCGCCTGCAATCTCAAATCCTCCTTTAGTAAGGATATCTTTGAGCATCATTCGCATGAACGCTGCGTCATCCACGATTAAAATCTTTGCCATTTATACTTCCTCCTGTTTTAAAATCTGTTTAACAATACTAATTGGATATAACTGTATCAGCGAACTGTCGATCAGGTTGTCGACCGTCAGTCGAAATGTTACTTTAACAATGTCGGTTCCGTTGCATAGCTCGTCCGGAATCTCAAATGTCTTGTGATCCTTGGAGTTGATAAGCGGAAATCCAATATCGGTTGGTGCCGAGATCAGTGATGCCATCGAAGTGGCAATCGATCCACACATCTGATTCATCGCCTCCGCGACAGCAGAGAGTGTCAACTCGTCAACCTGCATATTCGATACATCCGAACCATCGCCGCCCATCATCAGGTTTGCAATAATGAGAGCATCCTTTACATCCATAACCATCAGGTTCGTTCCATCCAACCCCTTGGTGTAAGGAACCTTGACCAGAATGTAGTCATCCCGTTCCAACAACTCTTCCTTGGCGAGAACCTCGACCGTAGGAGTTGTAATATTGGTCGCACGGTTAATGATCAGACTCAGCGCAGTAGCGGCAGTACCGGTACAGATGTTGGCCACTTCGCCGATTACATCAGCCTGTTCCCTCGTAATACTTTCCATATACTTTCCTCCATAGTGCCTATTCCTAACCTCGATTATACCAAAATTAGACAGATAAGGGAAGAAAATCTTTGTTTTTTTTAAAATTCATTGGTATCATACCACAGATATGATAAAATTGGAATATCGAAAGCTATATTAAGTGCATAATAAGGAGATTTATATGGGTGATCAGGAATATACAGAGGCGTTAAAGCTTGGTAAAAAAGAATATAAATCATGTGTGTCCCAGGGACGGTTTCCGTACCTGCCGGTACTCGACGACATTTTATCCAGAGAGGAAGTAAGAACAGAGCAGAATATGGGACTGATACAGATTCCGCTTGACTTTGTGGTAGGAACGTCAACCATGGGAAGAACCTATTCATTCGCAGCGAATTTTATGCCGATTCTGCGGGAGAATACCGAGTTTGCCGTCAAGTGGGCAAACCTGTCAGACGCACAGATCAACGAGGGAATCCGTGATCCGATCGTTGCATACGAATATATGAACCGCTACTATGTCGTGGAAGGTAACAAGCGAGTCAGTGTTCTTAAGTATTTTAAGGCGGATTCGATCGTTGCCAATGTCACACGAAAGATTCCAAAATACTCGGAGGATGAGGATGTTAAGATCTATTATGAATACATGAAGTTCAATGAGATCACAGGTCTTTTCAATATTGAATTTTCAAAACCGGGTATGGCGGAGCAGCTGCTGGAACTGACCGGCTGTACAACCCGCTGGGATCCGGAGGTGCGCAGCGAATTTAACAGTCTGCTTTTGCATTTTACCAGAGCATATGAATTCAGGGGCGGAAGCAAGCTGCCGATCACGGTTGGAGATGCTTTGACCGCATTCATCAACGTATACGGATATAAGGAATCGCTTGCAATGTCGGATGCGGAGATGAACACGAATGTTGTAAAATGCTGGAATGAGTTTGTCGTGCTGACACATAAGCATACGGTCGGTCTGGTCATGGATCCGACATCCGTACAGGAGAAGAAGAGTCTGTTAAGTTATCTGCTTCCGACTTCGAACCGCAAGTTTACTGTGGCATTCCTCTATCCGAAGTCTCCGGAGGAGTCCGACTGGATCTATGCGCATGAGCTTGGTCGTAATTATCTCGAGGAGACCTTCCCGGATCAGATGAAGACCATCTGCTGCGTGAGCGGTGTTCATGAAGAAAACGTTGAGGATGTCTTAAGCGAAGTGATCAGGAACGGTGCAGACATTGTCTTTGAGGTGGCACCGCAGATGATGAAGCCGAGTCTTAAGATTGCGGTGGATCATCCGGATGTAAAGATTTTGAACTGCACACTCAACACGTCGCATAAGTATATCCGTACTTATTATGCACGTATGTATGAGGCGAAATTTATTGCGGGTGTAATCGCAGGTGCGCTTGCGGACAACAACAAGATAGCGTATATTGCCGATTATCCGATCTATGGAATGATTGCAAACATTAACGCTTTTGCGCTTGGAGCGTCGTTTACGAATCCGCGTGCACAGATCTATCTGGAGTGGTCGACGAAGAAGGATTACGACAGGGAACATTTTCTGACTGAGAATGATATATCGGTTGTTTCGGATCAGGACATGATCACACCGAGTGATACCAAAAGACAGTTTGGTCTGTACCGTATTGAAGAAGGACGGACGCTTAATCTTGCGATGCCACTTTGGAACTGGGGCATTTTCTACGAGAAGATGATTCAGAGTATCTTAGCGGGATCTTATCAGACAGAGGGCAATTCCGAGGATCGTGCGCTCAATTACTGGTGGGGCATGTCGGCAGGCGTCATTGACATGATCTGCTCAAACAATGTACCTGCAGGCGTTAGAAGACTTGCGGACCATCTGAAGCATGATATTAAAAAAGGCGATATGGTTCCGTTTTATGGGGAAATTTATTCGCAGGACGGTGAGCTTCGCAATAAGAGTAATGTGGCGATGAAACCGGAAGCGATTATGGAAATGGATTGGCTGGTTGCAAACGTAAAGGGAAGTATCCCGACGATGGATACGCTGATCGATGCAGCACAAACCGTTGTACAATTAAAGGGTGTAGAGGAAACGAAGTAGCATGAAAATACTATTTTTGGCAGATGAAGAGTGCAAAATATACTGGGATTACTTTCGAAAAGAACAGTTTGAGGGAATTGATCTGATCATTTCCTGTGGCGATCTGAAGCCGGAATACCTGTCGTTTCTTGCAACGATGGTTCCGGTGCCGCTGCTATATGTGCACGGAAATCACGATGACAAGTACAAGAGGAGACCGCCGGAAGGATGCATCTGTATTGAGAATCGGATCTATATTCATAATGGGGTTCGCATTTTGGGACTTGGCGGTTCCTACCGTTACAAAACAGGGGACAACCAGTATACCGAAGTGCAGATGGCACGCCGGATATCCAAGATGCGTTTTAAGATTAAAAGAAATCATGGGTTTGACATTCTTGTGACGCATTCGCCCGCGTATGGATTTCATGACGGCGAGGATCAGTGTCATCGTGGATTTGATTCGTTTAATCACCTGATTGAAACGTATCATCCGAAGTATTTTGTGCACGGACATGTTCATATGAATTACGGAAGACAGTTTCCGCGCGTGGATGAGATCGGGGAGACGCAGGTGATCAATGCGTTTGAACGGTATATATTGGAAGTGTAGAAGAGAACTTAATACTTAGTTATCAAGAGATAGCCGTTCCTAAACTTACCAGAGAGCAGGACGGCTATTTCTTATGTTTTTTAAAAGAATCATCTTGACAAGTTTTGTATCTTATAGTAATATGCAATAGTTGACAAAATCAACAAGTGCTGATGTGGCTCAGAGGTAGAGCACTTCCTTGGTAAGGAAGGGGTCACGGGTTCAATTCCCGTCATCAGCTCTTTTTTATTGCAATAAGGCGCTGCCGTATGATTCTGGCAGCGCCTTATTAATTATCAAGCACTTGTGTGTATATTTTGTTTATTTAGAATAAAAGGAAAAGGCATAGCAAGTGATTACGTTGCTAAGTCCAATTGTTGCATGGTGCCGGTCTGTCCATTCTCATAGAGGAACATACCGGTTTTGCGAATAACACCATTGGTGTGATTATCGCTTAAATTGTTGAGAGAAAAATCCGTATCGCGTGATCCTAAATAGATGGCACCGACGCCAGTCTCGGACAAACTCATCAGATTATCATTGCCATCGGCATCTTTTACCCAGATACGCAGTTTGTCAAAAATCTCATCTGCCTCATCAATCCAGCCGTTACCGTCTTTGTCGTACTGTGCGAGATCCGCGAAACCATTTCCGTTTGAAGTTCCGAATAGTTCAGAACCATCATTAATGATTCCATCTCCGTTTTTATCGAGCGCAAGATATCCGCTACCGGACTCTAGTATTGAAATCTCCTCTTCGTTTCCGTCTGCATCCAGATCAAACATAAATTTCTGATCCGATACATCCGCAACATTTCCGTTTAAGTTGATGACAAGCGGATCACATAAGCGCGGCTTTCCGAAATCAATGTAGTTTTCTGCCATCTGTGTGAATTCGCGTGACATTTCTACATTCATGTTAAACGGAATCTCACGTCCATCTGCGGTCTTGACCACACCTTTGGCATCAAAGCAGGTTGTTTCCTGTTCAGAATAATAGAAAAACGTATAGCTTTGTCCGCCCTCGCCAAATTCTGTCGATGCAAGGCTGGTGTCAGAACCTGTACTACCGAGTGTTGTGTCTGAATCTTCCGTTCCATCCTGTGTAAAAGTATTCGTATAGTCACTGTATTTACGCCCAAACAAAATATAGAGCAGATAGTCGATCGCCTGTTCACGAATCTTGTGAAGTGCATTCACACTTTCCTGTAAACTGGTGCGTTTCACACCTCCCGCTGATTGCAGCCGTGACATCAGATCTTCCAAAGATTCCTTTTTTGAACCCTGTTCGTTATCTTTTTCTGTGATTTCTTCCTGCTCATTTTCCGTCTGTGAAAACTGTCCCTGCCTGATTTCTTCCTGCCGAACCTGCGCGGCTTTTAAATTAAAAACCGTTGCCCCGGATGCGCTCCAGCGCGTGACGTTCACATAGTCTGCCTGCGTGGAGCGGTAACTTCTGCGGGAGTCCATACGAACCTGATCTGATTGAATAATCAATAATCCATCCTCCTAAACTCCGCCGATTATTTCTTAAATGCATCCTTTCATAAAGGAAATAAAAAAACGGATTCGCGAAAACTTCCTTTCTTTCGTGAAACCGTCCCTGGCTATCTTCTTTATTTGTGCTAACGTTATGGCCAATTTCGTTTGCAATATATGTATCGGCGTAAATCAGAATTTATTTAAGAAAATTGAGAAAAATGTTCATTTTTACACACAGAAAATTGAGAAAAAGTAAAAAGCGTGGTATAGTGAGTGTAGCGTTGCAAAAGCAAACCAGAGCGGAAAGGGTAGGAAATTATGGCAGATAACACAACAGAATCCATGAAGGATTACGAGAAGGAACTTGAGCGCTCCTTCCGTACGATCAATGAAGGAGATATCGTGAGCGGAAGTGTGATTGCGGTATCCGAAGAAGAAGTAACTTTAGATCTGAATTATTACACACAGGGAATCATCAAGGTCGAGAATCTGAGCAATGATCCGGATTTCAATCCGAAGGAGCAGCTGCAGCCGGGCGATGTCATTGAAGCAACGGTTATCAAGGTTGATGATGGCAACGGCAATATCGAATTGTCCAAGAAGGAAGCAAACGATGTGCTGGCATGGGACAAGCTGCAGGAGATGCTTGAGAATGAGACGCAGGTAACTGTCCGGATCAAGGAGAGCGTTCCAAGCGGTGTGGTAGCATTCCTGGAAGGAATCCGTGCATTTATTCCGGCTTCACAGTTATCGACTGATTATGTGGAAGATACGGACAGGTGGATCGGTAAGGATGTGACCGTGCAGGTAATTACCGTTGACAAAGAGAAGAATCGTCTGGTTCTCTCCGGCAAAGTTGTTGCAAGAAAGCAGCAGGAGGAAGAGAGAAACCATCGTATCGCGATGCTTGTTCCTGGTTCTGTTGTAGAAGGAACGGTCGAGTCGATCATGCCGTATGGTGCTTTTGTCAGCCTCGGCAACGGAATCAGCGGACTGGTTCATATCTCACAGATCAGTCAGAAACGTATCGGTTCGGTGCATGAGGTTTTAAAGGAAGGTCAGAAGGTGAAGGCAAAAATCTTGAATACCAACGATGGTAAGGTCAGCCTTAGCATGAAAGCACTTGAGGAGATTATTCCGGATGACGACGTGCAGACGGAAGATGAGGCACAGGCAGAAGAGTATATCTCCAATGAGAGTGCATCGACAAGCCTCGGTTCCCTGTTGGCAGGACTGAAATTATAAATTCATTCTTAGAGAATCAATGAAGCCGGCGGATGCTGGCGTAGACCATCATGTTTACGCATGGTGACATGATAAGCAAAGGCGCTTAGGAGTTATCCTAGGCGCCTTCGTAATATGCAAGAACTTTCTTAATATAATTCTGGGTTTCGGTAAAAGGCGGTACACCGCCATATTTTGCCACATTACCGCTGCCGGCATTATATGCGGCGAGCGCGAGAGAAACATCTCCGTTGTAATTGGCAAGATGCTGGGAAATGACTTTGGCTCCTCCCATAATGTTATCATATGCATTATAGGCATCTGTGATGCCAAGACTCTTGGCCGTTGACGGCATCAGCTGCATGACACCCATCGCGCCGGAAGAACTGGTTGCATTCGGGTTGAAATTGGATTCTGCGTGGGCAATCGCTTTCAGAAGCTTGACATCGACATTGTATTTCGCGGCAGCTTCCTCAAAGTAAGCGTCCAGACTTGTGGATGAGGACGAGGAAGTATTGCCGGATGTAGAGGCTGCAGAACTTGCCTGTGAGCCGGATGTAACCGCTGCTGCAGTATCAATTGTGCTTACATTCTGCGAATCAGCGACCGGAATATTCGGAGCAGGATTGAACCCAAGCAGCTTTTGAACCGTCTCGGGTGAAATGCTGCCGGAACTCTGCGCGGCGAGAATCGCATCCACCGCCATCGCCTGCTGGGCGCGTTCTGCGGAGGCTAATACCTCGCGGAAACTGTCGTAGACCGCATCGGTCCGTGCTTCTGTCGATGTAGATTCGGTAATTGTCGAACCCGTTTTATTCACTTCGTCAATATATGGTAAAATCGTTACACTCATGTCTGTATGATAGCACATCAAATGAGAAAGTTAAAGCAAAAGCACGAAAATTGCTTGAATTTGTAATGTAGTTGTTGTAGCATAGATTTCAAAGCGAATCACGTTAGGGTGATGCAATAGTAAAGTTATATCTCCGGAATCTCGATTCTGGAATTAAGGAGAATAGAATCATGGAAAAGAAACCATTTGTAACTAAGAGTCAGGTGGAAGAAATCGTAAAGACATACCCGACACCATTTCATTTATATGACGAGAAAGGAATCCGTGAGAATGCCAAGGCAGTCAAGGAAGCATTTGCATGGAATCCGAATTTCCGCGAGTATTTTGCGGTGAAAGCAACACCAAACCCATATATCCTTAAGATTTTACAGGATTACGATATGGGATGTGACTGTTCTTCCTACACAGAACTGATGCTTGCAAAGTCCTGTGGCTTTGACGGAAAACACATCATGTTCTCATCCAACGATACACCGGCGGAAGAGTTTGCCTATGCAGATGAACTCGGCGCAATCATTAACCTGGATGATTTTACACACATTGATTTCTTAGAGCAGACGATTGGTCATATTCCGGAGACCATCAGCTGCCGTTACAATCCGGGCGGAGTGTTCGAACTGAGCAATGGAATCATGGACAACCCCGGAGATTCCAAGTATGGAATGACCAAGGATCAGATCATTGAGGCATATAAGATTCTTAAGAGTAAAGGCGCGAAGCATTTCGGAATCCACGCTTTCCTTGCAAGCAATACGGTAACCAACGAATATTATCCGAAGTTGGCAAGACAGTTATTTGAATTGGTTGTTGAGCTGCGCGACAAGACCGGATGCGACATACGTTTCGTAAACCTCTCCGGCGGTGTTGGAATTCCTTACACACCGGACAAGGAGCCGAACGATATCCGTGTGATCGGTGAGGGCGTTCATAAAGCATATGATGAAGTACTTGTTCCGGCAGGAATGGGCGATGTTGCCATCTATTCCGAGATGGGAAGATTCATGCTCGGACCTTATGGTTGTCTCGTTACGAAGGCAATCCATGAGAAGCACATCTATAAGGAATACATCGGTGTAGATGCGTGTGCAGCAAACCTGATGCGTCCGGCCATTTACGGTGCTTATCATCATATTACGGTCCTTGGTAAGGAGAATGCACCATGCGATCATGTATATGATGTGACAGGAAGCCTCTGCGAGAACTGTGATAAATTCGCTGTTGACCGTAATCTGCCGAAGATCGATATGGGCGATTACCTTGTAATCCATGATACCGGAGCACACGGATTCTCTATGGGATACAATTACAACGGACGTCTCCGTTCTGCTGAGTTATTATTGAAGGAAGACGGCAGTGTGAAGATGATCCGCCGTGCCGAGACACCGGAAGATTACTTTGCAACGTTTGATTGCTTTGACGATCTAAAGATCACACGCTAGTTTTTGCATAGGGCTTATGGAAATTGAATACGTGAGTGTTTATTAAGGCGTCACCTTTGGGTGGCGCCTTTTTCCGCTCGCGCGTGAAAGTGTGGCAAGCGCACAATTTAAATTTTAAGACAACGTTAAGAATGGAACATTGTTTGCGAAAGGCAGGTATGGTAAGGTAGAGACGAAAGTGTGAACAAGTTGAATGAGATGAAAGGAAATTGTCTTGTCGTGCTGATGCATCGATAAGAAGGGAATGAATTTCTTAATCAGGGAGGATGTTATGTTAAGTGTAAACAATGTTACGAAAAAATACGGTAAAGTGATCGCGAATGAAAATATTTCGCTTCAGATTGCCGATGGACAGATTGCAGTACTTCTCGGACCGAACGGTGCCGGAAAGTCCACAATTATCAAAAGTATTATCGGTTTTCTCAAATACCAGGGAAGCGTTACGGTCGATGGACTTCTCAACAAGTCAATCGAGGCAAAACGTATTATGGGTTATATTCCTGAGATTCCGTCACTGTACCCAAACCTTACGGTAGATGAACATATGGAATTTGTTGCCCGCGCGTATAAACTCGACAATTATAAGGAATATAAAGAAGAGTTGTTGCGTCGCTTTGAACTGGATGATAAGAAAAAGAAATTCGGTGATGAATTGTCAAAGGGAATGCAGCAGAAACTCAGTATCTGTTGTGGTCTGCTTCCAAAACCGAAGCTGATCCTCTTCGATGAGCCGATGATCGGTCTGGATCCGCATGCAATCAAAGAACTGAAATCGATGCTTCTGGAGCTGAAGCAGCAGGGGGCATCCATTCTTGTCAGCACCCATATGATCGACTCGATTGAGGAACTGTGGGATACGACCTACATTATGATGAAGGGACGTGTAGCAGCAGTTGTGGAGCGAGATAAGATTGCTCAGGGTGACAAGAGCCTGGAGGATATCTTCTTTGAGATTACGGAAGGTGGTGCCGAATGAGACTTTGGGGATATTATGCACTGCATACATTTATCAATACGATAAAGAAGATTTTCAAGAGTAAAGTGGTTGTGGTCATATTATGCAGTATGCTGATCGGTGGTGTGATCGGAGGAAGTGTCGGTTTCATCGGTTCGTTGATTGAAGACCAGGCACAGACGGAAATTGCTACGGATGACCACGGAGATGCTGAAGCGGATTCCGTCGATTTAGAAGATGGTTTTATGGAAAAATACGCTGCCGAGATCAAAGAAAGCATACCGGCAGCCACGATGATATTACTTCTAGTGGTTGTGCTTTTCGGCATCTACGGAGGCTCGAAGAAAGGAAGCGATATCTTTCTTATGGCAGACGCCAATCTGCTGTTTGCTGCGCCTATTAAGGCACAGACGGTTCTCATGTTCCGGCTTTCGTTTCAGATGCTGGCGCTTTTGTTTGTCACATTTTATATGGTGTTTCAGGTGCCGAGCCTGAAGCTTTTGCTTGGAATTGATAACTTCGCGATATTCGCGATCTTTCTCGCGTGGGGCATGCTGCTTTTTATGTCAAGGATGATGTCTGTATTCACGTATACACTGACGTCGACCCATGAGCGCTTAAAACAATACGTTGTTCCATTTGTGTTTGCCGTTGCTATCTGCGTTGTAGTTGCAACCGGTTCCGTGTATATGGCAACCGGCAATGATTATATGGCGACGCTTCGCCTGACATATGGAGCAGATTGGTCAAATTACATTCCGGTGTTCGGCTGGTACAAGGCAATGGTTATGAATGCGATCGGCGGAGATGTGATCAGATCATTGTTTTATATGGTGCTCAATCTCATATTCCTGATCGTGCTTGTCTGGGGAATCTGGCATATGAAAGCGGATTTCTATGAGGATGCACTTGCCGGAGCACAGAAGCGTGACGATATGACAAGAGCCACAATGGAAGGGCGCAATGTCAACAAAGACAAGAAACAGTCTGCAAGACGTGCGAAGAAGCTGGAGCGAAAGGCAAAGGGGACATATGAACTGAAAGGATGGGGCGCATCGGTATTTCTTCACAAGTCGATTATGAATCGAAAGCGCTTCGCAAAGTTTGGTTTTGTGACAAATACGTTGCTTGTGTATCTTGCAATTGGTGGACTCGGATCTGCATTTATGGTCTATAAGACGGATATCCGTGAGATTTCCGTGATCGGGCTGATTATGGCTCTGACCTTATTTTTCCGCAACTTTGGGAATCCGATTGAAATTGAGTCTTCACACAACTGGCTTTTTCTCGTCCCTGAGGATCCGTACAAGAAGGTGCTGTATGCAATCCTTGCCGGAAGTGTGGACTGCGTGCTGGATCTGCTTCCGGGAATTGTGATAGCAACCGTGATCCTTCGCGGAAACCTGTTTATGGCGCTTCTTTGGTTAGTAACACTTGTGGCAATGGATTTCATGTTCTCATGCTTCGGACTTCTGATGCAGGCAATCCTGCCGTCGAATGCGATGGATGTGGTAAAGTCGATGCTGCAGATGATGATCCGTTTCTTCATCATCCTTGTGATCGTGATTGCATTTGCAATCGGCGCAGCATTGCAGGGGCTGGCACTTGGCGCAGTATTTTGTATGTTTGCTTCACTTGCGGTGGGAACAGTATGCTTTGTGGTGTATCCAAGCTTACTGCATCGTGGAATTGGATAAAAAAGTAAAAGAAAATCCCAGAAGTTGATAAACTTCTGGGATTCTTTTGATTTTGCTGACCTCAGCAAAATCGCGAATGCCGGCAGCGGGACTTGAACCCGCACGTGGTTACCCACAACAGATTTTGAGTCTGCATCGTCTGCCATTCCGACACGCCGGCACGAACAAATATTATACTAACACAGCAGAATGAGGATTGCAAGAAGAACTTTCACATTTGAGAGTTTTTGGCGACAATTAATGAAGAAAATCAGCACGGAAAATCAAAAGCGGATATCGCTACATTGTTGACGAAAGTTATCATATATGATAACATGATTAAAGTGACAAGATGAGAAAAACGTGGTTAATCCAACAGAACTTGCATATGGAATGCATACGGAATGGTGAGATTGCGGAAAGCAAGAAGCATCGTTGGATGGATTTCGATTGAATGATAAAAAGGGGGAATACGATCAGAGGTATGACGAAGCGAAGTGATGCCAGCCGGGATGTCGCGAAGCAGCTTCGGGATGTGCGGAAGTCGCAGGGGATGACACAGGAGTCATTGGCGGAACTGGTTGGAACGAAGAAGTCGAATATATCGCGCCTGGAGAGCGGACGTTATAATCCGAGTCTTGATTTCCTGGTGAAAGTAGCAGGAGGACTCGGCAAGCAGATTCAGGTGAAGGTGAAATAACAGACGAAGAACAGGAGGAGAACAGGACGTGACAATGAAGTTGGGAAACTACAAGGATAATGATGTGGAATTATGCCGGACAACGAATGACCGGGTGAGCCGGCAGACGGCGGAGGCGCTTCTTGAGGAACACATTCCGTTTACGAAGAACAGCAAGCGGGTTCCATTCTTCAAGAGGGAAGAGTACAAGGGAGCAGACAAGGTCTGGGTTATTACGATCAACCCACGCAGATACGGACAGGCAAGACGCGTGATCGATCGCATGGATCGTGTCTATAAGGAACGCCTTGTATTATCGAACTATTAATTCGGATACAACAGGAGAGAAAGTGGAATGGATCAATTCCCAGATGGAAGCAACGAATCTGAAAAAAGTGTGAAATCCATTCAAAAAGGAACAGAGGTGTGGTAGAATTCTATGAGATGATGCCATATTTCTGTTCTTTTTGCTTGGAAATAATTTCTAATTGATGAGATGCAATGTCCCTCCAGGAGGAAAAGCTGATGAAACAGGTAAAACAGTAGTGGCAGATGATATATTATGAAGGAAGATTGAGGTTGATATAGAGATGAAACAGAGAATTCATTATATGATCGGTTTTGCACTTGTGCCGATCCTTAGTTTTTATCTGATGGAGGCGTTTGAACATAACGCTTTGGCAGAAGTGAGGCAGGAAGCGCAGCTGTTTAATATCCTGATCTTCGAACTGATCGCGTGGACGCTGTATCTGCTGATCGGCAGAATGGCTTTGGCACTGCGCATAGAACTTATCATTGCACTCGTGTTTGGCATTACGAATCATTATGTGATGGCATTCCGATCGACACCGTTTGTTCCGTGGGATCTGCTTTCCGTGAAGACGGCGGCGAGTGTTGCTGGCAATTATGATTTTACCCCGACAACGAGAATGATCGTTGTTACAGTTTTATTTTTGCTGCTGATGGTTGCAGTGCGCATTTTTCGCAAAGCGCCACGCATCAAGCTGCCGATCCGGCTTGGCTCCGCGGTATTATGTGGTTTAGCATTGTGTCTTTTTGTCAATACTTTGCAACAGGAGACGTTCCAGACGAAACATTATCTGTATCCGTTCTTATTTACACCGGCGTACATGACGAAGGTTAACGGTATGGCGGTAACATTTGCAATGGATCTTGCTTATGTTGAGGTTGACAAACCGGAAGGTTACAGTGCTGACGAAGCAGAAGCAACACTTAAGCAGTATGGGGATACATCGAACGTATTTCCGGATGGAGAGAAAACGGTATCGGATCAAAGTAATAAGAATAATATGGGACAGAGTGATGATGCAAACGGAAACAAAGCGAATGATTCCGGACAAGGCAAAGAGGATGATCAGCTCCCGAATATCATTGTGATCATGGATGAGGCGTTCTCAGATCTTGCAGTTGTCGGAGACCTTGAGACGAACGAAGATTATATGCCTTTTATGCATAAGATGCAGCAGGGAGCGGACAATGCAATCACCGGATATGCGCAGGTATCTGTGTGCGGCGGCAATACAGCAAATTCCGAGTTTGAGTTTCTGACTGGTAATACGATGTCGTTTCTGCCGAGTGGAAGTATCCCGTATCAGCAGTATATTACAAGAAATACGCCGTCGCTTGCAAGCTATCTGGCGAGCCTTGGATACGAGACTTACGCGCAGCATCCGTATTATGCATCGGGCTGGAACCGCGAGAAGGTTTATCCACTGCTGGGATTTGAACATCTGGATTTCATTGACGATTATGCAAACAAGACCTATGTGCGCAAATATGTCAGCGACGATGCGGACATGCAGCATATTATAGATACTTATGAGAAGAAGGAAGAGGGTAAGCCGGCGTTCATCTTCAATGTGACGATGCAGAACCACGGTGGCTACACAGATCAATATGCGAATCTGGAGGAAAGCATTCACGCGACCAATTATAGCAGCGATGTGCTCGACCAATATCTGTCGCTGATCAAACTGACGGATCAGTCACTGGAGAAGCTGGTCAATTATTTCGAGAAAGCGGATGAGAAGACGATCATTGTGTTCTTCGGGGATCACCAGCCGAGCGATACCGTTGCGGCACAGATTCAGAAATCAATGCTTCTCCCCGGCGAAAGCATGTCTGACGAACAACTCCGTCAGCGTTATCTGGTGCCTTATCTTGTGTGGGCAAATTACGATATTGGAAGTGCAACGGGACAGGATACGAGCCTGAACTATCTGTCAGCACAGGTATTGAAAGCGGCAGGTGTTCCAACGGATGCGTATCAGAATTTCCTGCTGGAGTTAAAGAATTCTTATCCTGTTGTTTCTGCGGCAGGACGCACGGATGGGACAAAGGCAGATGAGGATCTGTTTGCGACATACAAGAAATTACAATACTATAATTTGTTTGAAAAATAACAGACCTGTTAAGACGCGATTCAATCTTCCTTCAATGTGAATATTGTATTATGTGTTAACTTTTGGAAAAAAGTTAGCATGCAGCATCCGGTCTTCGCGAAGCGAAATCTCATGGCCGGATGTTCCATAGGAGTGTAACATGTTTCATAAAGTCGGTCAGAAAATTGATCAACTGACAAAAAAGAAAGCTTATCCTTATGTGATGGCATTCTTCATACCGTTTGTGATCTGCGTGATCATCTGTATCGGCAATGGGGTCTATCCGTTTGGGGACAACTGTATTCTGCACATTGACATGTATCATCAGTATTGTCCGTTTTTTACAGAGTTTTTAAACAAACTCAGAACCGGCGGAAGTTTGCAGTATTCCTGGAATCTGGGACTTGGATCGGATTTCGTATCGCTGTATGCGTACTATCTGGCGAGCCCGCTCAATTTCCTGATTGTGCTTTGCCCGAAGCGTTTTGTCATTGAATTCATGACGCTTCTGATCCTTGTGAAGATTGCGGCGAGCGGGCTGAGTTTCTTTTGGTTTCTGAAGTACCATTTTGGAATGGTTGGCAAGGACGGCAGGATGCATAAGAATCAGATGATTCCGGCGCTCGTTTTCTCGACTGGTTATGCGTTATCCGGCTTTGTTGCAGCGTACAGCTGGGATATTATGTGGATGGACTGTATTGCACTGTTCCCACTCATTATGGTTGGACTCGAAAAACTGGTGAAGGAGCAGAAGGCGTTACTCTACTATGTGACGCTGGCGCTTTGTATCTATGCTAATTATTATATTTCAATCATGATCTGCATCTTTTTGGTGTTTGCCTTCGGTCTGTATTTCTTTCAGGCAAAAGGCCATAGATTTGCTGCAATCCTGCGATTCGCATGGTATTCGCTTCTTGCGGGGGCAAGCTCGGCAATCCTGCTCCTCCCGGAGATTGCGGTACTGGGTGCGTCAGGATCAGCGGAGGGCGGATTCCCGACACAGATCGAATTCTACTTTAATATTATTGCGGAACTTGGCAGAGGCGCTGCGACTGCAGCTGCATATACAGGCAACGATCACTGGCCGAATCTGTATGCGGGCGCATTCAGTCTGCTTCTCGTCTGGCTTTATGTGTTAAATCGAAGAATTAAGATGAGAGAAAAGCTGCCACGCCTTCTGATGCTTGGCTTTTTCCTGGTAAGTTTTGCGAACAAGCAGCTGGATTACATCTGGCATGGTATGCATTTTCCGCAGGCGCTGCCGGGAAGACAGTCTTTTTTGTATATTTTTATGATTCTCGTGATGGGATTTGCGACTGTCCGCAAGTTTAAAGGCACGAAGCTTTGGCACATCGTGCTGTCCACAGTCGGAGCGATGAGTCTGCTTCTTTTGAGCGGTCTGGTGGGGGATGAGGAAGTCACCGATGTGATGGCGCTTCTGATTACCGCACTTTTCGTCAGTGTGTATGGCATCTGCCTGATTCTGATCAAACTGACGCGAAAGCAGACAAGGATGATGCTTGCGCAGTTTGCCGTATGGATTGCAATCGCGGAACTTGCGGTCAATATGGCAATCACCGGACTTGGCACAACGAGCCGCGTGGCTTATACGGATAAGCAGGACTTCTATCCAAAGCTTCTTGATATGGCAAAGGAAGATAACGAGAAGATGGGCGGTGACGCCTTTTACCGTGTGGAAGATACCGGAAGAAAGACGAAGAATGACGATGCATTGTACGGCTATCCGTCGGCGACGATTTTCTCTTCGCTGATGAATCTGGATGTCAGCCATCTGTTTCAGAAGTTATATATGGAGGGCGGCAAGAATTTCTATTGTTACAATGGGGCGACACCGCTTTCCTCCGCAATGTTTTCTGTGCGCTACATGCTCTCCGACAATCCGATGGAAGCGGATATGTTTAAGACTTACGTTGGAAGCGAGAACGGAAATTATCTGTACCGCAACAATTATTGTCTGCCACTCGGGTTCATGATGGATGAGGATGCAATTCAGGCGTGGACGGATTCGTCTGCGGGCAGAACCGGTTCGCTGAATGCCCTGGCAACGGCACTTGGATGCGAGGAGAACATGATCAGTACAGTAGACTGTAAGACAGAAGCAGTGGAGGGAGATACCTCGATCGACATCCCGGAGGATGGTTATTACTATGCAGATTACACAACATGCAATTCGGACAGTCTGAATGTCAACCGGAATGATGGATGGAATATGAATTATTCCAAGACGACGCATCGTTACCTGCTGGGACTTGGAAAATGCAAGGCGGGGGATCGAATCCACATCTCCAATACAAATATGGAAACGATTTATTTCAGCGTGTATAAGCTGAACACGGATGTGGTGGAGCAGTGTTATCATACATTGAACCGTCAGACGATGGAACTGACTTCCATGACGGATCGCTTGGTGGAGGGTACCGTTGATGTTAAGGAAGCGGGAAGACTGGTATTGTCGATACCGGCGGATGCTGGATGGACTCTGTATGTAGACGGTAAAGAGACAGAGATTACGCCACTTGCAGATGCGCTGATCGGTGTTCATCTTACTGAAGGCGCGCATACGATCCGGCTGCATTACACAACACCGGGGCTGAAAGCGGGTGCTGCAATCAGCGGTGGAGCGATTACTCTATTTGCATGGAGTATGCTGTTGGTTCGGCGTAGAAGACGAGTTGAAAGAGTGAGAGAATCAGTGGAAGAGAATACAGGCGAAGTTTAGAAGCGGAATGCAGGCGAGGAGAAGAAAATGAGCAAAATAAGTATCGTGGTGCCGATGTACAATGAACAGGAAGCATTGGACATCCTTTACAGGGAATTGAAGCGTGTGACGGAGACGATTCCGGAGCATGAATTTGAATATCTGTTTGTCAATGATGGATCGAAGGATGCAACATTGGATGAAATAAAGAAGCTGGCGGAGCAGGATGCGCGTGTGCGTTACGTCTCTTTCTCCCGCAATTTCGGCAAGGAAGCGGCGATGTATGCAGGACTGAAAAGCGCAAGCGGTGATTATGTGGCGCTCATGGATGCGGATCTGCAGGATCCGCCGGCACTTCTTCCACAGATGATCCAAATGATCGAGTCGGGGGAATGCGACAATGTGGCGACCAGACGTGTGAACCGCAAGGGGGAGCCACCGATCCGGTCCTTCTTTGCGAAATGCTTTTATAAAGTGATGCGAAAGCTGACACATATTGAGATTGCGGATGGAGCGCGTGATTACCGGCTGATGAGCAGAGCGATGGTGGATTCGATCCTTTCGGTCAGTGAGTATAACCGCTTTTCCAAAGGAATCTTTGCGTGGGTCGGCTACGAGACTAGGTGGCTGGAGTTTGAGAATGTGGAACGTGCAGCGGGAGAGACGAAGTGGAGCTTCTGGAAACTGGTGCGCTACTCGTTTGACGGAATTGTCAATTTCTCGGATACACCGCTTCGGATTTCTTCGTATCTGGGACTGCTTCTTACGGGACTTTCCTTTGTCGCCATTATTATAGAAGTAATCCGTGCGTTAGTGTTTGGTGATCCGGTTGCAGGATGGCCGTCGCTTGTGTGTATCATCACGTTTATCGGTGGAATCCAGCTTTTCTGCATGGGTATCATGGGACAGTATATCGCAAAGACTTACATGGAGGTCAAACGGAGACCGCATTATATCGTGAAAGAGAGCAATATAGAAGAATTTGACGCATAAAACAAAGTTTTATATAATGATACAAAAGGTCAACAGATCATAACGCTTATCCTGCTTGCAGGATAAGCGTTATGATCTGGATTGACCTGCACACACATGAGGATGGAGCGATTTTCTGAAGAAAATCAGCGGAATCCGAATGGGTGTAGAATTGCGGGAGTTGCGAAGCAACGGAGCAATTCGTGTATCATATTAAAATACAACAGAGACAATCGTTCCCTGAGGAGATAAACAATACATGAAAATAAAGAGAAAAAGAAGGCGCATGAAGAGCGTGATCGTCAGTCTGGCGCTTTTGATTACAAGTGTGGCTGCAGTCCCTTGCATTCATGCGGTGGCAGATACGAAGGACACACAGTTCGAGTCGCAGATGAAGGCGGCGGGATTCCCGACCAGTTATCTGGACAGTCTGAGTGCATTACATAAGAAGTACCCCAACTGGCAGTTCGAGGCAGTAAGCACCGGACTGAATTGGGATGATGTCATCAAGAATGAGAGCAAGAATGGTGTCAATCTTGTCCCGAAAAGCGGCAACGATTCCACCAAGTCGACAGCCTCCGGGGCATACGACTGGACGACCAATACGTGGACAATCTACGACGGATCCTCGTGGGTGGCAGCGAGTTCAACCTATATCGCGTATTATATGGATCCGCGCAATTTCTTAAATGATACCGACATCTTTCAGTTTGAAAGTTTAAGCTACAGTAAGTCACAGACCAGGGCGGGCGTATCGGCAATCCTTGCGGGAACCTTTATGGCAAAGGAAATCGAGGATGCGGACGGCACAACATTAAATTATGCCGATGCATTTATGAAGATTGGTGAAACACGCAAGATCAGCCCCTATCACCTGGCGTCGCGTGTGCGACAGGAACAGGGAACGGGCGGAACGAGTTCGCTGATTTCCGGAACGTACAGCGGATACGAGGGTTATTATAATTACTTCAATTTTGGTGCATCCGGAGTTGGCTCGGCAGCCGTCATCAAGAACGGACTGGCATACGCAAAGTCCAAGGGGTGGGATACCCGTTATAAATCATTGGACGGAGGCGCGCAGCTTCTGGCAAAGAATTATATATCGGTCGGACAGGATACGCTGTATTTTCAGAAATTCAATGTGGTAAATGCGAGCAATCTGTACGGACATCAGTATATGAGCAACCTGACTGCTGCTTACACGGAAGGCAGGAAGCTTGGACAGGGATATACGGATAAGCAGCAGGCATTCGTGTTTCGGATTCCGGTCTACACTTCGATGCCGGATCAGGCATCGGCTTTTACGGCAACGGGTAATCCGAACAATTATCTGAAGACACTTTCCGTCACCGGACAGACACTGACACCGGGATTTACCGGTGCAACGACTTCCTATTCGCTTGTCGTAGACAACAGCGTGGAGTCTATCAAAGTGAATGCGACTGCGGTTGCATCCACCTCTACGGTTTCCGGAACAGGAACCGTGAGTCTGAAGGTTGGAAGTAATACGGTTTCTGTGAAATGCAAGTCACAGAGTGGATCGACGAAGACGTACAAATTGACGGTTGTTCGGCAGGAGGGCGAGGAAGCAAGCAAGGTGCCGACCTCCAAAACGTATACCGTCGGAAGCAAATATATTACCGGAATCCAGCCGGGGACGAAGGCTTCGACGGTGCTTAAGAATCTTACCGCATCCGGCGCAACTTTAAAACTCGTCGGTACAGACGGCAAGAAGAAAAGCGGTGCAGTTGTAACATCGGATGTCGTGCAGCTGTATGATGGAAGCGGTAAGAAGATTTCTTCTTACACGATCGTTATCTACGGTGACGTGAACGGAGATGGTGAAATCAATGTGCTTGATATGATCAAGGTGAACCGCCACGTGCTCGGCCTTACCAAGCTGAGTGGTGCTTATCTGGAGGCAGGGGATGCAAACCGTGCGGGAGATGGTGTCAATGTACTTGATATGATCTATATCAATCGCCATTCGCTGGGACTTGCAACAATCCGGCAGTAATGTCTGCCTGTAAATGATCTTATATGTCTGTAACGCAGCGCAGCTTATGATAAAAAGGAAAAGGATAAAGCTATGAAAGAGTTAAAGATGACACAACATAAGGATGAGGCTGGCAAAAAGCGCAGATTGCGATTCATTTCTTCACTTTTTGCAATAATTCTGATGCTTGGCTGCATCATGATCCCGGATACGAACGCCCAGGCGAGCAGCCTTTCTGTCGGCGTCAGTGCATCTTCCGTGAAGATCGGTGACACTGTTACGGTATCAATCACGGTCCCGGCTGGCGTGTCGGCAACTGTTAATGTGACATATCCGTCAGGAACATTTTCTTTCAGTTCCGCTTCGGATACTGCCAGCGCGAACGGCGGTACGGTATCAATGACGATCGGAAGCTACGGAAGCAGCAATACGAAGACGACCGGAACGATGAAGTTTAAGGCAAAGGCTGCGGGAAGTGCGACTTTTTCCGCATCGGCACCGATTGCCGGTAATCAGGATGGAGATCGTGTGAGTGTTGGTGGTGCAAGTGCTTCGGTGCGTGTCAAGAATGAGGCAAATGAGAACAATAGCAATAAATCGGATAGCAGTAACGGCTCCGATACATCCGATAACAATTCGGATGACAATAAGACAAAATCGGCGGATAATTCGCTGGCATCTCTGACCTTGTCAAGTGGATCGCTTTCTCCGGCATTCAAATATAGTGTAACCAATTATACCGCAGAGGTCGCAAACGATGTGACATCCGTTGTGGTATCTGCGAAGACGAGCAACGCCAACGCAACGGTGGAATCAGTAAAAGGCGGCGAGAATCTATCGGTCGGTGCCAACAAGATCCAGATTGTCGTGAAGGCAGAGAATGGTGTGACCGCAACTTACACCATCACGGTTACGAGAAAAGAATCCGGTGATAATACGGATGAACCGGAACCGGACAATACCGATGAGCCGCAGGAGCAGTGTTACGACATCGGCGGTGTCAAGATGTATCCGTCCGAGGATGGTGACGAGTCGCAGATTCCGGAAGAATTTGCATTAAGTGAGATTACGCTTTGGGAGAAAGCATATCCTTATTGGGTAAACGATACGATCGGTTCCGATGTCGGACTCATCTATCTGGTCGATGAGAATCAGGAGAACGGTGCGTGGTACCGCATCAGCGCGGCTTCGCCGTATGAGGCAAAACCGTTCATCTGCTTTAAGTCCGAGTATGGATATATTATTGCGACACCGGAGAAGATGAATGAGACAGCACCTGCAGGTTACACTTCTGAGACAATTAATATAGAAGGAAAAGGCGTTGCAGATGCATTCGTGAAAGCTGGGGATGAGGAAAACTGTCTCATCTATGCAGTCAACCAGGATGGTGTGTACGGATTGTATCAGTACGATCTGCAGGATCGCACCTATATGCGCTACAAAGAAGCACCGGTTGCAGAAGATACGCAGGTGCCAGAAGAACCGACGATCGAGGACAGCACAAAGGTCAGTGATCTGGAGAGTCAGAACCGCCTGCTTTTCTACGCCTTCATTGTTGTCGTGGCAATCCTTCTCATTGTGATCGTTATCCTTGTTGTCAAGAGAAGACATGATGGCGATGATTATGAGGATGATGACGATTACGAGGAAGAGGACGAAGAGGAAGAAGAGGAAGAAGACACAGACAGTGCATCGAATGATGTAGGATACCGCATGGATGAATTAGATCTGTCAGATGAGCGCGCAGGCGCAAGCAAGCGTTATGACCGAAGTGCGTTTCTGACCGGGGATGAAGTGACTGCGGAGGACGCAGAACCGGACGAGACAGCTGAGGAACAGACCGAGAGTGATGTCGAGGCGGAGACTGAAGAGGAACAGACCAACATTGAGGTTGAGCCGGAATCGGAGATTACAGATGAAGAGTCGATAGGCACAGAAAATCCAATTGTGTCAGAAGCAGCGGTAAATGAGACGGAAACTTCTGAGGTTACAACAAATACCGTAGATCTTGAGGCGGTACTTGCGCAGGCGGTTGCAGAGACGATGGACGAGAGTGTAGATGGCAAGGGGCAGAGCGCTGAGAAAAGCGAGGAGACCTTAAGCAGCGAAGAAGATGACGCAGCGGTACAGGAAGAAATTGAGGAGGAGAGACCGCGCAGGGATAAGCATAAGAAGAAGTCCTACCGGGAGAAAATAAGAGAATCAATGGACGACTTCGAAGATGAGGATGATTTCGACTCGGAGGAAGACGAAGACGATTATGACGACGAGCCGAAGAAATCCAGAAAAGAAAAGAAAGAGAAACACGGTTTCTTCGGTCGTAAAAAGAAGAAGGATGAAGACGAGGATGATGATATCGAATTCCTCGATCTGTAATCGCATTTTAGGAGGCAATATAGAGTGAGACCATATACAGATAAGGCAAAGAAAGCAATCAGTTACGCTAACCGCCTGTCGAAGTCTATGCAGTGCAATTATGTTGGTACGGAACATATTCTGGCAGGACTTCTGCGTGAGGGGAGCGGCGTGGCGGCAGAGGTACTTGCCGCAAACAATATTGAATTGGACAAATTACTCGAGCTGATCAATGAACTGGTCGCTCCGGGCGAGGATATCGCGGTATTGGATCGTGACGGAGAGACACCGCGCACACAGGCTGTGCTTGAGCGTGCAGAGGAGATTGCGGAGCGCTTTGACTGCGATGAGATCGGAACGGAGCATTTGCTTCTTTCTATGATCAAGGAGGGAGACTGTGCTGCATGCCGTCTTCTGAATACAATGGGAGCAAATCCGCAGAAGCTGTTCATTGACATCTTAGGCGCAATGGGCGAAGATCCGGCGCGTTACCGCGACGAAATCCAGCGAGGAAGAGCGGATAACAGTGCTTCACTGACACCTACACTTGACCAGTATTCGAGAGACCTTACCGCTTTGGCGCGTGCGGGAATGCTTGATCCTGTAATCGGACGTAAGAATGAGACGGAGCGCGTGCTTCAGATCCTCTGTCGCAGAGGCAAGAACAATCCGTGTCTGATCGGCGAGCCGGGTGTCGGCAAGACGGCAATCGTGGAAGGAATTGCACAGAATCTGGTCAATGGAACCGTTCCGGACATTGTTGCCGGTAAACGCCTGGTTTCTCTTGATATGTCCGGTCTTGTGGCAAAATCCAAGTACCGCGGAGAATTTGAGGAACGCATTAAGAAAGTTATTAACGAAGTGGCAGCAGCCGGTAATGTCATGCTTTTTATCGACGAACTGCATACGATCATCGGAGCCGGTGGTGCGGAAGGCTCGCTTGATGCGTCCAATATTTTAAAACCGGCGCTCGCAAGAGGCGAAGTGCAGGTGATCGGTGCCACGACGATTGAAGAGTACAGAAAATATATCGAGAAGGATGCAGCGCTTGAACGCCGTTTCCAGCCGGTGCAGGTGGGAGAACCGACCGAGGAAGAGTCTATCGAGATCTTGAAGGGGCTTCGTGGCTTGTACGAGAAGCATCATAATGTAGAGATTACGGATGAGGGCGTGGAGGCAGCCGTGCGTCTGTCTGCGCGTTACGTCAATGACCGTTTCCTGCCGGATAAGGCAATCGACCTCATGGATGAGGCTGCAGCCAAGAGTCGTCTCGGTGTCATGCGCGATCCACAGGATGCAATTCTGAAAAAGCAGGAGATCCGTCAGGCGGAGCTTGATTTAGAAGATGCGCTGCGCGAGGGAGATATCGAGCGTGCACGCACATTAAAATCTGCCAGAAAAGACTTAGAACTTCAGTGGGAGAAATTAAATAAGAAGAATCAGCGCGCGGATAAGAGAAGAAAGCCGGTAGTCGGCGAGAATGAGATTGCGGAAGTGGTTGCAGGCTGGACGAAGATTCCGGTCAGCAAGCTGACAGAAAATGAAGCGGCACGTCTGCAGAAACTGGAAGAGACACTGCACAAGCGCGTGATCGGTCAGGAGGAGGCAGTATCGGCTGTGGCAAAGGCTGTACGCAGAGGCCGTGTGGGTCTTAAGGATCCGAAGCGTCCAATCGGTTCTTTCTTATTCCTCGGACCGACCGGTGTCGGTAAGACGGAGGTGTCCAAGGCACTTGCAGAGGCAGTATTTGGTAACGAAGATGCGATGATCCGTGTGGATATGTCGGAGTATATGGAGAAGCACAGTGTTTCCAAGATGATCGGATCACCGCCAGGATATGTCGGACATGAGGACGGTGGACAGCTCTCAGAGAAAGTACGCAGAAATCCGTTTTCCGTTGTGCTTTTTGATGAAATCGAGAAGGCTCATCCGGATGTGTTCAATATCTTACTCCAGGTGCTTGACGATGGTCATATTACCGACTCACAGGGACGTAAGGTGGATTTCAAGAACACCATTATCATCATGACCAGCAACGCCGGTGCGCAGTCGATCATCGAGCCGAAGAAGCTTGGTTTCGGTGTGCATGAGGATGAGAAGCAGGATCATGAGCGGATGAAGAACAACGTGATGGAGGAAGTGAAACGCCTTTTCAAACCGGAATTCTTAAACCGAATCGATGAGACGATCGTATTCCGCGCACTCAACAAGGATGATATGAAGCAGATCGTAACGCTGATGGCATCTGAATTGCAGAAACGCTGCAGGGAGCAGCTGCAGATCGAACTTGTGATCCGTGACGCTGCCAAGGCATATATTGTGGAGAAGGCATACGACAGAAAGTACGGTGCAAGACCGCTTCGTCGCAAGATTCAGGATGAAATCGAGGATCGGCTTGCAGAGGAGATTATCGCGGGCAAAGTGAAAGCCGGGGATCGCGTGGTTGTGACAACGAAGCATAAAGAGTTAATTGTGGAGAAGGACTAGCGCTGATCGTTGAATTTATAATGAATAAGAGTGCATACATGACGGATAAAAGATTTGTTGTGTATGCATTTCATTTTTGTGGCAATTACGACGAGAATGAAACTATGAAGAATGCTATAAATGGATGCAAAGAAAATGTGATGTTAGAATAAAAAATGCGACACTAGAAAGAAGAAAAATTGTGATGCGGAATCGGAAAAATGATTGTATCAGACTGGCAAGAGTGTTATAATTTGAGTATCAAATTTACGACTTACGAGAGTGTGCATGCAACATTAAAATATGCATGTGCAAAGGTGATCGATTCCGTAAGGGGATGCATTACAAGTCATATACAGGAGGAGAAAAATGGCTGCAATCAGTGAATTAATCCGTACCGAGGCCAATGGTACACTCAGCTTTGGAGATTATACATTAGGAGCGAAGGCAAAGCTGGACAATTACGACTTTAACGGTGACAAATACAAGGTTAAGACATTCAAGGAGATTACGAAGTTAGAGCGTAATGGACTTTTTGTATATGAGTCTGTTCCTGGTACAGCAGTAACCGATTTTGATCAGACAGAGAATACGGTTGCGTTTACCGTAGAGGGACCGGAAGATGCACAGATTACACTGGAACTTGAGGAGGAGACCGAGTATGAGATCTCCATCGACGGAAAATCCGCAGGAACCATGAAGACTAATCTGGGCGGCAAGCTGAGCATGAGTGTAGAACTTGAGGGCGCAGATAAAGTAGCAATCAAGGTGGAGAAGAGATAATATATGGCAAAAGCAAAAACGAGCGCGTTTTTTTGCCAGAATTGTGGATATGAGTCCGCCAAATGGATGGGACAGTGTCCGGGATGTAAAGAGTGGAATACCTTCGTTGAGGAACTGGTAGACCGGAAAGCGTTAAGCGGATCCGGGAAGAGAAAGCCAGCTTCTGAGGCGAAGCCTGTTCCACTCTCTTCTGTTGTGGCATCAAATGAGGAACGCGTCAGTACAAATATGAAAGAATTGGATCGTGTGCTCGGCGGAGGAATCGTGCGTGGTTCGCTTGTGCTCGTGGGCGGTGATCCAGGAATCGGTAAGTCGACACTTCTGCTTCAGGTGTGCAGGAATCTATCGGCGCAGGGACAGTCTGTATTGTATGTTTCGGGCGAGGAGTCGCTGCAGCAGATTAAGATCCGGGCGGAGCGCATCGGAACATTCACCGATAATCTGCAGCTACTATGCGAGACGAACCTGGATCTGATCCGTGAGGTGATCGAGCGGCAGAAGCCACAGATCGTTGTGATCGACAGTGTGCAGACGATGTACAACGACAGTGTCGGATCTGCGCCGGGAAGTGTGTCGCAGGTGCGTGAGGCAACGTCTGTTCTCATGCAGATCGCCAAGGGGATGGATATCTCTATCTTTATTGTTGGCCATGTGACCAAGGAAGGTGTTGTGGCGGGACCGCGTGTGTTGGAACACATGGTGGACACCGTCTTGTATTTTGAAGGAGATCGGCACGAGAGTTACCGCATTCTGCGCGGCGTGAAGAACCGCTTCGGCTCGACGAATGAGATTGGTGTCTTTGAGATGCGTGCAGAGGGGCTTGCAGAAGTGGAGAACCCTTCGGAGTATATGTTAAGTGGTAAGCCGGCAGATGCATCGGGATCTGTGGTGGCTTGTTCCGTAGAAGGCACACGCCCGATCCTGCTTGAGATTCAGGCACTTATCTGCCACAGTTATTTTAATAATCCGCGCCGTACTGCAACCGGTACGGACTTTAACCGTGTCAATCTGCTGCTTGCAGTCCTGGAGAAGCGGCTCGGCATGCAGCTTTCCGATTGTGATGCCTATGTCAATATTGCAGGTGGAATCCGCATGAATGAACCGGCGATCGACCTTGGAATCGTTCTTGCAATCATATCCAGCAAACTGGATCTCACGATCGATGAGAAGACGATCTGCTTCGGTGAGGTTGGACTTAGTGGTGAGGTTCGCGGCGTGACGATGGCGGAGCAGCGTGTCGCCGAGGCTGCCAAGCTTGGTTTCAAGAGATGCATTCTTCCAAGTGTCTGTCTGGGCGCAGCGAAGGGAGTCAAAGGGATTGAATTGGTCGGTGTCAGCAATGTGAGAGAGGCGTTGGAGGCAATCCAATAAGACAATGATAGAACAAGAGGAGAGGCTTCTTCGATGTGCACAAAGTGTTGTGCATACGAGGGAGCCTCTCCTTTTGTTCGTAAGTGCGGGAGTGCGGCAGGCGCGCGGAGAGGAGGCGGAGCGAAGGGGAGGGAAAGTGTGGACGCGCGAAGAAATGAAATGTATTATGTCGGGCGGGGCGAAGAGAAGGAGGAAGAAGGGGAAAAGTCCCGGAGAAAGAAGAAAGCGGGGCGAAGGAGAAGAAAAAGAAGTGAAAAAGCCCCGGAGGAAGAAGAAAGCGGGGCGAAGGAGAAGAAAAAGAAGTGAAAAAGCCCCGGAGGAAGAAGAAAGCGGGGCGAAGGAGAAGAAAAAGAAGTGAAAAAGCCCCGGAGGAAG
>ERZ773224.624-NODE-624-length-49393-cov-9.598180_pt1 | contig 49393 bp, 45 predicted proteins | sample MGYA00580526_ERZ773224 | MGnify/ENA primary metagenome ERZ773224 (study PRJEB29015, sample SAMEA2737743) | human gut metagenome | biome: human gut; feature: human-associated habitat; material: faeces | place: China | collected 2012 ... | reverse complement strand
TCCATATTCATGACGAGGTTTTCGCCCATCACGGCAAGGCCGATGAGGCCAATATCTGCTTTTTGTTTCATAGTCACCTCTATCGCACCCGGTTACTTTACTCTGTAGCCGCAGTCCGTTCCGGACAGCTCCCGGATCACATTATCGACCGCGAGCATGCCCATCCGCTTTGTGGCGTCCACGGTGTGCGAGCCCGTATGCGGCAGCAAAATTGCGTTGGGCGCGGTCAGAAGCGGAGAGTCTTTCAGCGGCTCCTGCTCAAATGCATCGAATGCCGCTGCCGCAAGCTTGCCGCTTTGCAGCGCTTCCGCAGCCGCCGCTTCATCGACCAGTCCACCCCGGGCAGCATTGATGAGAATCGCGCCGTCCTTCATGGAGAAGATGCGCTCTCTGGAAATAATGTTCTTTGTCGACTCCATATACGGCACATGCACCGAAACGATGTCGCAGTTTCTCACGATGAAGTCAATATCCGCCGCAAGGACGTTGTGCTCCTTTGCGTAGGCCTCGTTCATAAACGGGTCATACGCGTAAGTCGTCATGCCGATCCCGTTTGTGAGCCTGCCGAGCTGCTTGCCGATGGCGCCGTAGCCGATGATGCCGACCGTTTTTCCGAACAGCTCCATCCCGTTGATGGGGGCCCACGCGCCGCCTCTCACCTGTCCGTCCTGCACGGTGATGCGCCGCGCGCCGCGCGCGAGCGCGTCGGCGATGAGCTGTCCGACGCCGTAGGTCGTGGTGACGCAGGGATTTTTGCGTCCGGCAACGAGCGGGAGTCCCGCCGCCGCGGCCATTTCAATGACCGCCGTGCCGTCCGGCAGCAGACCGTAGGCTGCGTCGATCGGCTCGCCGTAGGGATTTTGCACGCCGGAGACGAGAACGCGCTCGCCGCCGCAGGAGGCGAGGAAGCAGTCCACCGTCCCCTCACCGCCGTCCGCCATGTTCAGCGCGCGGACCTCGCAGGCGGGGAAGAAGAGCGGGATACGCTTGCACGCGATGGCGCAGATGTCGCGGCTCGGCAGCGAGCCCTTGAAGGAATCGGAGATCACGATGCACTTTTTCATGCCCTTTGCCTCCCGTGCGGGTGTTTTTCCTATAGTATATGCAAGCCGCGCGCAGGATGCAAGTCCTTTCCGCCGCAGCGGTAGGAGGAAGAAAACTGCACCTTGCCATATTGCACAAAATATAGCGATGAAATTGTGCGGATTTGCAGATATTTACCTCTTGACTTTAAAGCTCTAAAGGAATATACTCCGAACATCAAATGAGTTTGCCCCACGGGGCGGACGGAAGGGAGATCCGCAATGCTGAGCCGCTATTCCTTTTTCATTTTCGCGTTCCGCTTTGCGGGCCGCTATTTCGGCACGCCCTCCCGGAGCCGTCGATGAGAAGAAAACGCATTTGCAAAGGAATGTGAGCAAAGCGGTTTCGTCCGACGGGCGGGACCGCTCTTTAATTTGTTCAAATGAAAAGGAGAATTACCATGAAAAAGAAACTGATCGCCATGCTGCTTTCCGCAGCGATGTGTCTCAGCCTCGCCGCCTGCGGCCAGAAGGCTGATACCCCCGATACCACCGATCCCGCCGAGCCGAGCGGCGACGCCGCGACCTACACCGTCGGCATCTGCCAGCTCGTGCAGCACGAGGCGCTTGACGCCGCGACGCAGGGCTTTATTGACGCGCTGAACGAGGCGCTGCCCGGTCAGGTCAAGATTGAGGAGAAGAACGCCTCCGGCGATTCCAACAGCTGCGCCACCATCGTCAACGGCTTTGTCTCCGAGGGCGTGGACCTCATCATGGCGAACGCGACCGCCGCGCTGCAGGCGGCGGCCTCCGCGACGAGCGACATCCCCGTTCTCGGCACCTCCATCACCGCCTACGGCGTGGCGCTGGACATTGACGACTTCTCCGGCACCGTCGGCGGCAACGTCTCCGGCACGAGCGATCTGGCCGACCTGAGCAAGCAGGCGGACATGATCACCGAGTGGTTCCCCGAGACGCAGAAGGTCGGTCTGCTGTTCTGCTCCGGCGAGCCGAACTCCCGTTACCAGATCGAGGAGGTCGCCAAGAACCTGTCCGCCAAAGGCATTGAGACCAAGGAATTTGCCTTCACCGACACCAACGACGTTTCCTCTGTTACGCAGGCTGCCTGCGACTGGGCCGATGTGATCTATGTTCCCACCGATAACACCGCCGCCTCCAACACCGAGGCGATCGCCAACGTCACCGTTCCCGCCAAGACCCCGGTCATCGCCGGTGAGGAGGGCATCTGCAAGGGCTGCGGTGTGGCGACCCTGTCCATCAGCTACTACGATCTCGGCATGACCACCGGCAAGATGGCCGCCAAGATCCTGACCGGCGAGGCGGATATCTCCACCATGCCCATCGAATTCACCACCGCAACGCCGAAGTACAACGCCTCCATGTGCGAGACGCTCGGCATCACTCCGCTGGAGGGCTACACCGCCATCGCGGAGTAAGCGGAATATCCCCGATGGGAGAGGGGCGCCGCCCCTCTCCCATAACGAAGTGTTTGGAGGAAAAGAACGATGAGTTTCCTGACGTCTCTGCTCAACGCGCTGCCCGGCGCAGTCGCCCAGGGTCTGATCTGGGGCATCATGGCGATCGGCGTATACATCACCTACCGCATCCTTGACGTGGCGGATCTGACGGTGGACGGCTCGCTTGCCACCGGCGGCGCGGTCTGCGTGATGCTCATTCGCGCGGGCGTGAGCCCGTGGCCGGCGCTTTTGTGCGCGATGCTCGCCGGTATGCTGGCGGGTCTTGTCACGGGCCTTTTTCACACGAAGTGCGGCATTCCCGCCATCCTTGCCGGTATCCTCACGCAGCTCTCGCTCTACTCGGTCAACCTGCGCATCATGGAGAGCAAGGCGAATCAGGCGGTCAGCGTGGATAAGTACGACCTGCTCGTTTCCCAGCGCTATGTGCGCACCTTCTCGCCCGTGGGCGAGCTGCTGACGAAAAATCCGCTGCCGCTGCTGCTGCTCTTCACCGCCGCGGTGATCGCGCTGCTCTACTGGTTCTTCGGCACGGAGAAGGGCTGCTCCATCCGCGCCACCGGCGCGAACCAGAACATGGCCCGCGCGCAGGGCATCGACACCAGCGCCAACGTGGTGCTCGGGCTGATGCTCTCCAACGGACTGGTCGCGCTCTCCGGCGCGCTGCTCGCCCAGTATCAGGGCTCGAGCGACGTGCAGATGGGCCGCGGCGCCATCGTCATCGGTCTTGCCGCCGTCATCATCGGCGAGGTGGTGTTCGGCAAGATCTTCATCAACTTCGGCCTTCGGCTCTTTGCCGTTTCCATTGGCGCGATCCTTTACTACATTGTGCTGCAGGCCGCGCTCCAGCTTGGTCTGAACACCAACGACCTCAAGCTCGTCACGGCGCTGATCGTGGCGGTGTTCCTCGCCATTCCGTACTGGAAGGGCAAGGCGTTCCACGGCAAGGCACAGAAGGGAGGCGCACACCATGCTTGAGCTCAAGAACATCTGCAAGACCTTCAACCCCGGCACCATCAACGCCAAATCGGCGCTCAACGACCTGAGCCTGACGCTCGCCGACGGCGATTTCGTCACCGTCATCGGCGGCAACGGCGCGGGCAAGTCCACGATGCTCAACGCCATCGCGGGCGTGTTTCCGGTGGACTCCGGCTCCATCCTCATCGACGGGCAGGACGTCACCAAGCTGCCCGAGCACAAGCGCGCCGCGCTGCTCGGGCGCGTGTTCCAGGACCCGATGATGGGCACCGCCCCGACCATGATGATCGAGGAGAATCTGGCGCTCGCCGCCCGGCGCGGGCAGCGCCGCGGCCTCAAGTGGGGCATCACGCCGCTTGAACGCGCGGACTACAAGGAGCTGCTTCGCACCCTCGACCTCGGTCTGGAGGACCGCCTGACAAGCAAGGTCGGCCTGCTCTCCGGCGGTCAGCGTCAGGCGCTGACGCTGCTGATGGCCTCGCTCAAGCAGCCGAAGCTGCTGCTGCTCGACGAGCACACCGCGGCGCTCGACCCCAAGACGGCCGCCAAGGTGCTCGCGCTCTCCGACCAGATCGTGCAGGAGAATCGGCTCACGACGCTGATGATCACGCACAACATGAAGGACGCCATCGCGCACGGCAACCGCCTCATCATGATGGACGCGGGCCGCGTGGTGGTGGACATCTCCGGCGAGGAAAAGAAAAAGCTGACCGTGCCCGACCTGCTCGCGCTCTTCTCCAGCGCCAGCGGCTCGACCGAGGCGAACGACAAGCTGCTGCTTTCCTGACGGCTTTCCGCTTCTTTTTTGTTGAAAAACAGGGCATGACCTGTTAAAATTACCGTTGGCCGGTGGTTTAGCCTCCTCCCGGTCAACGGTATTCTTCTGCCAAGCGAAGGGGAGAACGCAATGAACGGCATTCAGGTGAAAAACCTTGTCAAGACCTATACCACGCAGAGCACCGACATCATTCTCAACGGCGCGAAGCGCCCCTCGACGACGCGCACCGTGCTCCACGGCGTGTCGGTCGATTTTCCCGCGGGGAAGCTCACGGCGATCCTGGGGCGCAGCGGCTGCGGAAAGAGCACACTGCTGCGGCTCATCGACGGGACGAAGGACGCGCCCGATTCCGGCGAGATCGTGATGCCGGAGGGCTGGCGCTGCGCGCTGCTCTCGCCCGATCCCTATGTGATCACCTGGACGTCGGTGGAGCGCAACGTCGCCATGGCGGCGGGTGCGGGCCGCACGCCCGAGGAGCGGCTGGAGCTGGCGAAGAAGCTCGTGAAGCTCGTGCGGCTGGAGGATTACGCCGACATGACGCCCGTGGAGCTGTCCACTGGGATGCGCCAGCGGCTCGGGCTTGCCCGCGTGCTCGCCAGTCAGGCGCAGGTGCTGCTGATGGACGAGCCGTTCGCCTCGCTCGACTTCATCACGCGCGGCGAGCTGCAAGCGGAGCTGCTGGACATTCAGAAGGAGCTGCAAAAGACCATTCTGCTCGTGACGCATCAGCTTGACGAGGCGCTGCTGCTCGCGCAGCGGATCGTCGTGCTGCACGCGGACAGCTCGGTGCGTGTGTGGGAGCTGGAGCTGCCGTATCCGCGCGACCTGACGAGCCCGCAGCTCGCCGCGCTGCGCGAGGAGGTCACCGCCGAGTGCAGGAAGGACTAAAGAAAAACCGCTTGACCGAGATCGGCCAAGCGGTTTTTTTATGAAGGGAAGGGCGCTATGCGCCCATGATGAGCGGCACGAGCAGCGCGGAGAAAAGGCAGGCTGCCATGCCGGTCGTGAACGAGTAGGGCAGCGTCTCGGCACTGCAGGAGCGCTCGACGATGGGCAGGCATACGTCCATCGCGCACGTTCCAGGCAGCGTGACGGCCTCGATGCAGCCGATCTTCGACGCGGCGAGCGGAAGAAGAATGATGCCGAGCGTTTCGCGCAGCACGTTGTGCAGGAACGACACCGCGCCCGCGACCGCGTGGCCCGCGCCGGAAATGATGCTCGGCGCGAGCGTGTACCAGCCGAAGCCCGCGCTGATAGCGAGCCCCTCCCGCAGCGTCATGGGGGAGAGGAACGAGTAGACCACGCCCGCGAGCAGCGAGCCGGCGACCATCGCCAGCGGCACGAGAACGATGCCGAGTCCCGCGCCGCGCAGCATGGCTTTGAGCTTGCCCTCCAGCCCCATACCGAAGCCGACGAAGGCGAGCAGCAGGCACAGTCCGACGACGAGCCAGCTGCCGGACACGGCCTGAAAGGCGTCCGGGTCGGTGACGCGCGGGACGACGAAATAGCCGAGCAGCATTCCCGCCGCGACCATCGCGAAGATGATGAGCGAGGTTTTGGAGCCGGAGGCGTCCGCGTGTGCGGCAGCGGACGGCATCGCCGCCGTTTTCTCCGCGCCGCGGGGCATGGCATTGCGGTCGATGTGCAGGGCGCGGCGCACGGCGAACGCGCCGAGCATACTGAACGCCATCGTCAGCGCGGTGACGAGCAGCGCCTGCACGCCGATGACGCCGAGGTTGTCCGTCACCTCGCGGTTCGCGCCCATGCGCAGACCCATCACGAAAACGAGCGCGTAGACGCTGACGCTCAGCAGCGTATTGACAAAGCCGAGACGGTCGGCGTAGCGGCGCAGGCGCGAGGCGAGCAGGTAGCAGGCGATCATGACCGACCAGTAGAGGGCGAGCGAGGCCATAGGGAGTATCTTCCTTTCAAAAAAGAGGGCGGCGTTTTGCGCCGCCCTCCGTTTGCAGTATGTGGCTGTGCGGTCAGGCGAGGGTCTTGACCCACGCGCTGTATTTCTCGAGGTTCGCGTCGCGCTCCGCGGCGTCCGCGCCCTTGGTGAGGATATAGACCTTGATCTTCGGCTCCGTGCCGCTGGGCCGGACGACGATGTGCGAGCCGTCGGTCAGCTCAAAGCGCAGGACGTTCGAGCCGGAGAGCGGCATCGGCGTGACCGCGCCGGTCGCGGCGTCGCGCACCGTACCGTCGGAATAGTCCTTGTACTGCGCGACCGTTACGCCGCCGATCTTGACCGGAGGCTGCGCGCGCAGCGACTGCATGAGCGCCGCCATTTTCTCAAGACCGTCGAGGCCGGGCATGACGAGGTTGTGCGTCTTTTCGCCGTACCAGCCGTACTTTTCATAGAGGGCTTGCAGCGCGTCGAAGAGCGTCATGCCCTGCGAGAAGTACCATGCCGCCATCTCGGTGAGGAGCAGCGAGGCGGTGACGGCGTCCTTGTCGCGGACGTAGTGGCCGATCATGTAGCCGTAGCTCTCCTCATAGGAGAAGATGACGGTGTTTTTGCCCGCGCTCTCCAGCTCGTTCATCTTCTCCGCCATGAACTTGAAGCCGGTGAAGGTGTCGTAGCAGTCGAGGCCGTTGGCCTCGGCGACGGCGCGCGCCATTTCGGTCGTCACGATGGTCTTGAGCGCGGCGGGGTGCGCGGGCAGCTTGCCCGCGCGCTTCATCGCGCCGATGAGGTAGTCGAGCAGCAGCACGCCGGTCTGGTTGCCGGTAACGGGCTCAAACTCACCCGCCTTGTTGCGCACCATGATGCCCACGCGGTCGCTGTCGGGGTCGGTGCCGAGGATGAAGTCAACGTTCTTTTCCCTGGCGAGGTCGATCGCGAGGTAGAAGCCCTCGGGGTTTTCGGGGTTGGGGGAGACGACGGTGGGGAAATCGCCGTCAATGACCATCTGCTTCGGCTCGCAGTAGAGGTGCTTGATGCCGAGCCTTGTGAGCGCCTCAGGCACCAGCTTGTAGCCGCAGCCGTGGAACGGCGTGTAGACAAGGCCGAAGTCGTCCGCGACCTTTTTGACGGTCTCGTAGTCGTTGACCATGCCCATGACGTTCGCCATGAAGCGGCGGTCGCAGTCCTCGCCGAGCAGCTCGATCCTGCCCTCGGCCAAAGCCTGCTCGTAGTCCATCGACTGAACACCCGTGAAAATGTCGATCCGCGTCAGCTCGTCGGCAATGGCCGCGGCGTGCTGCGGCGGCAGCTGCGCGCCGTCCGCCCAGTAGACCTTGTAGCCGTTGTACTCCTTGGGGTTGTGGCTGGCGGTGACGTTCACGCCCGCCTGACAGCCGTACTCGCGCACGGCAAAGGAAAGCTCAGGCGTGGGGCGCAGGGACTCAAAGAGCCGCACATGGATGCCGTTGGCAGCCATGACGCAGGCGGTCTCGCGGGCAAATTCAGCGGAGTGGTTGCGGCAGTCCATGCACACGGCGACGCCCTTTTTCATCGCCTCCGTACCCTCGGCGCGGATGACGTTGGCAAAGCCCTGCGTCGCCCAGCGGATGACGTGGCGGTTCATGTTGTGCAGGCCCGTGTACATCGTGCCGCGCAGACCCGCGGTGCCGAACTCGAGCGGGCCGTAGAAGCGGGCCTTGATCTCCTTGTCGTTGCCCTCGAGCGCCCTGAGCTCGGCGCGCTCGTCCTCGCTCAGCGCGGGGGAGGCGAGCCACTTTTCATATTCCTTGCGATAATCCATTACGATTCCTCCTCATTCCGGGTTGATTCCTCCACGGGCGCGAGAAGATTCTTCGCGTCCTCGAGCATGCTTTCGGGTACATACAGCCCCACGCCGCCGCTCGGCGTGCCGAACAGGACCTTGCCGAGCGTACCGTCCTTGTCGTCGTACTTCTTCATCACGGGGATGCCGTAGGCGCGCAGCATTTCAACGGTCATGCCCGCGGCGTTGTCCTCCTCGGTCGAGTCGGCGAGGAACGCGGGCTTTTCGGGCGTGCCGTCCGGCCCCTTGGGCCAGCGGTCGGCGAGGTCGTGCTTTTCACGGCCCCAGCTCAGCTTGGGAAAGGACATGGTGCTTCCTCCTTACTTATGATAGCGCGTGCCGGCGTCGATCTGGTACGCGCGGTAGAGCTGCTCGAGCAGCATTACCCGCGCCAGATGGTGCGGGAAGGTCATGGGCGACATGGAAAGGCGCAGGTCGGCGCGCTGCTTCACGCGCGGGTGCAGGCCGAAGCTGCCGCCGATGAGAAAGGCCAGCTGCGAAGCGCCCGCGGAGGCGAGCTGCGCCAGCTTTTTCGAGAGCGCCTCGCTGCTCAGCTCCGTGCCCTCGATGCACAGGGCGATGACCGCGCCGCCCTTGGGGAGCTTTTCCTCGATGAGCGCGGCCTCCCTGGCGAGCGCCTGCTCGATCTCGGCGGGGGCGGGCGACTCGGGGAGCTTCTGCTCCGGCAGCTCCACGATCTCCAGCTTGCAGTGGCGTTGGAGACGTTTTTGATACTCCGCGACGGCTGCCGCGTAGAACGCTTCCTTCAGTTTGCCGACGCAAAGGACGGTGACCTTCTGCATAGATGTACCTCGCTCATGGTGTCGCGCGGCGCGACGCCGAGCCGCACGGAAAGTCCCGCGGACTGCAGCGCGCGGGCGACGGCGTACTCCGCCAGCTCGGGCGTGTTGTTCTCCTTGGAAAGGTGCGCGAGCAGGATGTCGCGCGTGCCGCTCTGCACGGCGAGCCGCGCAAATTCCGCCGCCGCGTCGTTGGACAGGTGCCCTTCGTCGCCGAGGATGCGGCGCTTGAGGAAATAGGGGTAGGGGCCGTATTGCAGCGTTTCCACGTCGTGATTGGCTTCGAGCAGGAGCATATCCACGCCCGGGAGCGATTCGCGCGCCGCGTCGGTGACGAAGCCGGTGTCGGTCAGGATGCCGAGCGAGCCGTCGGGAGCGTCGATGCGGTAGCCGACGGGATCCACGGCGTCGTGCGAGGTGGAGAACGAGCGCACGGTGCAGCCCGCGAATTCAAGCGTGTCGCCCGCGGTGAAGGCGACGACGGGACAGGTGAGGATATGGGATACGCCGCGCGTGACATAGACCGGGGCAGCGCTTTTTTTGCTGAGTGTGGCGAGGCCGCCGACGTGGTCGGCGTGCTCGTGCGTGATGAATACGGCGGTCAGGTCACCGAGCGTCCGCCCCAGCGCGCGGAGAGACTGCTCGATGCGGCGGCAGGAGATGCCCGCGTCGATGAGCAGCAGCGTGTCGCCCGCGCACACGAGCGAGCAGTTGCCGCTCGAACCGCTGGCAAGCGTGTAAAATTCCATGGAAAACGGTCCTTTATCTGATCTACTCCCAAGAATACCACAGCGCAGGGGAATAGTCAAAAGAAAAAGTAGTGCAAGTTGCACATATCCTGCGTAAAGATGCCATAAATTTTTTACATATTATTTCTTAACAGCTTCTTTACAACAACATCGTTTTTCGGTATACTAAAAATAACAAAACGGAATGAGCTGTTGACTGAATTTTGGAAGGGGGGCGGGGCCATTATGATGGAACCACAGGATAAGTACCGGGAAGTCGAATCCGCGCTGGAGAAATTCTGGGGCGACGAGGATCTGCTGGTCGGCAAAGGAAAGAGTACGCCTGCGCAGATCGCGCTGCGTTTCCGCAATGTGATGGTCCTGCTGGCGGCGATATTGTTCCTGCTGTCCTTTGCCTCCAACCGCTACCCGATCCTCCGCGCGGTGGGCTATCTCTTCGGCGCCATCGCCTACATTTGCGAGATCATGGTGTTGACGGACTGCTTCAAGGTCAAGATCCCGCACAACGAGCTGTTCATGCCCTACTGCTTCGGCCCGCTCTACCTCATCATGGGCGTGGGCTACCTGGTGGGCTGAGACGATCGATCAACAAAAAAGCACCGACGAAGGTCGGTGCTTTTCCTTTTGCGGTTCAGCCGATCTGGCGGATGGGCGGCTCGTCGTTTTCCTCCACGCAGTCGATCTTCGCGCCGAGGGCGCGGAGCTTGCCGATGATGTCCTCATACCCGCGCTCGATATACTGCACGTTTGTGATCTCGCTCACGCCGTCCGCAGCGAGCGCGGCGATGAGCATGGCGGCTCCTGCGCGCAGGTCGTAGGCTTGAATGTTGGCAGAGGTGAGCCTTTCCACGCCCTCGACGATGGCGGTGCGGCCCTCGACGCGGATCTGCGCGCCCATGCGCGTGAGCTCGCCGACGTAGCGGTAGCGGCTGTCCCACACGCCCTCGGTGACGGTGCTGGTGCCGCTCGCCAGCGCGAGCACGGTGGTGATCTGCGGCTGCATATCCGTCGGGAAGCCGGGGTAGGGCAGCGTTTTGACGTTGGCGTGGCGCAGCTCGCCGCTGCGGCGGACGATCAGATCGTCGTCCTGCTCCTCGACCTCCACGCCCATCTCCTGCAGCTTTGCGGTGATGCAGTCCATGTGCTTGGGGATGATGCCGCGCACGCGGATCTGCCCGCCGGTGGCGGCGACCGCCGCCATGTAGGTGCCTGCCTCGATCTGGTCGGGGATGATGGCGTAGGCGCCGCCGTGCAGGCGCTCCACACCCGCGACGCGGATGGTGTCGGTGCCGGCGCCCTTGACGTCCGCGCCCATGGAGTTGAGGAAGTTGGCGAGATCGACGATGTGCGGCTCCTTCGCCGCGTTTTCGATGACGGTCGTGCCGTCTGCCAGAGCCGCGGCCATCATGATGTTCATGGTCGCGCCGACGGAGACCACGTCGAGATAAATGTTCGCGCCCTTCATGCGCCCACCCTCGGCGGCGGCGCAGATATAGTCGCCCTCGCGCACGGTCGCACCCATGGCGGCAAAGCCCTTGACGTGCTGGTCGATGGGGCGGGTGCCGCCGAAGTTGCAGCCGCCGGGCATGGAGACCTCGGCCTCGCCGAAGCGGCCGAGCAGTGCGCCGATGAGATAGTAGCTCGCGCGCAGCTTGTGTGCCAGCTCCTGCGGGGCGCGGGTGGTGACGATGTGGCGGCAGTCAAGCTCCACGTCGCTGCGGTTGAGCACGCGGACCTTCGCACCGAGCTGCTCGAGGATCTTCAGCAGCACGGTCACGTCGCTGATCTGGGGGATATTCTCGATGCGGCACACGCCGTCCACCAGAAGGGCGGCGGGCAGGATAGCAACAGCGGCGTTTTTCGCGCCGCTGATATGGACTTCGCCGAAGAGCGGAGAGCCGCCCTGAACGATATACTTGGTCATGAGGACACCTCATTGCTTCAATATTTCACAGGAAGAAAAGCGGCCGTGCGGCGCGGGCGCGATGCGCTCCGGATGCCATACGCCGATAGTATTCACATAATACAGCTACAGTATACCAGAAAATCCGGAAAAAGCAATCCCTTTTCTTTTTGATTTATCTTGCAGAACAAACGCATTTTTATGCCGAAACGCGGGAGACCTCGCCGGAAACGATGTTGACATAATAACTGTAAACGTCGGTGTCCACGCGCAGCACGGGCACGAGCTGGAGCGGCGCGGAGGTCGTGCTCTGCACCAGGTAGCCTGCGGAGAGCCAGGTGATCCCGGTGCACACCGCGCCGGAGGCGTTGCGGTAGTCGAGAAAGCGCACCAGCGCGGTCACGGCGTCGAGCGCCGTTTCGCCGCTCTCGCTCATGTCGATGGGCGGGAGAAAGGTGCCGGTGACCGTGGTGAGGGTGCTGCCAGAGAAGGTGAAGATGAGCGAGGCGTTGCAGACCTCCAGCTCGCCGACAAAGCGCGAGGCGGTGACGACCGTGCGCGCGCCGTCGCTGAGGACAGCAAAGGTGCGGTAGCCGAGGGGGACGCAGAGGTCGGCGCAGAATTCCGCGGGATCGTCCACCGCGCGGCTGACGGCGGCCTCCAGCGCGCCGCCGGAGCGGATGAGGCAGGAGCCGCTGTTGAGTCCGTCGGAGCTGTAGTAGCGGTAGATGCCGCCGCCGGAGTCGATGGAGGTGACGGAGCCGATGATGCCCTCGGCAAGCGCCTGCTCGGCAGCCAGATCGCGCGCGGGCTGAACGTTCAGCACCGTGTCGGGCAGACCGTCGAGCAGCGCGCTGTCGAAGGCGATGCCGTCGGCGCTAAGGAGCGCGGTGAGCTGCGCGACGGAGCGCTCGTGCGCGGCGTTTTCCTCCGCGCGGCGTGAGAACAGGAGAACGAGCAGGAAGGCGTTGGCGAGCAGCAGGATGAGAATGACGATGTTCTTGAGCCGTGCGGTGTTCATGGGCGTCCTCCTTTCCGAAAGAGATCAGTCGGCGATCCAGCTCGCGCCGACGCTGTCGCCGTAGGAGTCAATGTAGGCGACGGTCAGCTCGCAGCCGGGGTAGCGCTGCGCGATGGCGCGCGAGAGCGCGAGCGGCAGCAGCAGGGAATCGCGCTCGGTGAGCGTGTAGCGCCGCAGGCGCAGGGAGAAAGCGGTGATGCTCTGCCCCTCGATGCGGACCTCGGCAGCGTGGGAGCCGTCGGCAAAGCGGATGGGCGTGCCGCCGGCCATATAGTCGAAGAAAACGGTCGCGCCGTCGTCGTCGGACGCAATGCCGCTGAGGAAAAGCGCGGCATCACCGATGCGGCCCTGTGTGAGCGCGCCGACCAGACCGCGCGCGGCGGCGCAGAGCTCGGCGCGGGAGATGTGCGCGGCGTCCGCCGCGGCGACGGCAAAGAGGGAGCCGTCCTCCGCCGCTCCGCCGCTGTAGGAGAGCATACCGTCCGGATGAAGGTAGAGCTTGCGCTGGCCCTCGATGACGACCTCCGTGCCGGAGGATTCGACGTAGCGGTCCTTGGTGTGAGGGTTGAACTCGGCGCGGCGCAGCAGCTCCTCCGAGGGGTAATCGCTCAGGGCGTTCGCGGAGGAAAGCTCACGGCGCACGCTCACGCTGTCGAATACGAGCGTGTAGGGCGAAAGAGAGGCGTATCCCTCGCCGAGCGAGCGGGCAAAGTCGGCGTTGCCGCCGTCCTGCGATTCAAGGTAATCCTTGACTGACGCGGCGCTCACCGCGGTCGAAAAGCGGTAGACGCCCTGCCTCGTGTCCTGCAGGTACAGCGTGGCGGTGTCCTCGCCGTCAAGGCTCAGAAGGCAGCGGCGCACGTCGAGCTGCCGCGCGGTGGGGGACTGCACGCCCAGCCGCGCGGAGAGGACCTCGAGCGGCAGGTCGCAGGCGAAGGCGAAGTAAAGACCGGAGCCGTCCAGCGCCGAGAGGAAGGTGTTCTCAGAAACGGACGAGATGCCGCGGGCCGAACCGATGGCCTCGCCGAGAAATGAGCCGACGGTCTCAAAGGCGTCGTCCGCGGTCGTCAGCGCGTCCAGCCCGCTGCGGATGAAGTCGTTGGTCTGCACGATGCGCACCGGCACGGTAAGCGCGGCGAGGGAGTCCGGCTCCTCCGCGGCGGAGGTCTGCCGGTCGGTGAACCAGCCGCGCACGGTCGAGGCGATCGTCGTATCGCCCGCGTCGCCGAACAGCGGCGTCTGCACGAGCAGAAAAAGGAAGGAGAGCGAGAGCACGGCGATGGCGAGGTTTTGCAGCCGGTCGAGGAGCTTGGCTTTCTTATCCATTGCCGCCCTCCTGCGCGCCGCCCACCTCGCTCTGGCGGATGGGCAGCTCGAGCCGCACGGTCGTGCCGGGGCCCTCGCGGTCCACGAGGGAGAGGGTGCCGTTATGGCGCTGGACGATCTCGGTGGCGATGGACAGGCCGAGACCCGTGCCGCCGGATTCGCGCGAGCGCGCCTTATCGACGCGGTAGAAGCGCTCGAAGATGCGGCTGCGGTCGGCCTTCGGGATGCCGATGCCGTCGTCCGCGACCTCCATCCAGACCCTCTCGCCCACGGTGCCGGCGGTGACGCGGATGTGGCCGCCGTCGGGCGTGTACTTCACGGCGTTGCCGAGCACGTTGAGCATGACCTGCTCGATGCGCCCGCGGTCGCCCATGATCATGGGGAGATCATGGTAGTCGTGCGTCAGCTCGTGGCCGTGGCGGCGCGCCTCCAGCTCGATGGAGCGCAGCACGGAGTCGATGGCCGCGCCGAAGTCGAAGCGCGCCATGTTCATCTCGCTTCGCCCGCTGTCGAGCCGCGAGAGCGTGAGCAGGTCCTGCACGATGTGGGTCATGCGGTCGGACTCGTTGATGACGATGTCGAGGAAGCTGTTTTCCAGCTCGCGCGGCAGCTCGTCGCCCGCGTCGCGGATGGTCTCGGCGTAGGAGCGGATATTCGTGAGCGGGGTGCGCAGCTCGTGGGAGACGTTCGCCACGAACTCGCGGCGGCGCTCCTCGGCCTTGCGCTGCTGCGTGACGTCGTGGAGCACGACGAGCACGCCGCCGCGCTCTTCATCGGAAAAGGGCGCGAAGTACAGCTCGACCGTGCGCTCGCCGACCGTCAGCTCGGAGGCGACAAAGTCGCTGCGCTGCATGGCCATCACCTTTTCAAAGGGGCACAGCGGCTCGAAGAGGTCGGCGTAGACGCACTCGCCCGCGCTGCGCTCCAAAAGCTCGCTCGCGGCGGGGTTGCAGTGGATGAGCGCGCCGTCGCGGTCGTAGGCGACCACGCCGTCGGTCATGTGGAGAAAGAGCGTGTCGAGCTTGTTGCGCTCGTCCTCCACCGCCTCGAGCGTGGAGTGCAGCACGCTTGCCATGTCGTTGAACGTGGTGGTGAGGATGCCGATCTCGTCGGTGGAGTCGACCTCGAGCTTTTCGCTGAAGTCGCCGCTTGCCACGCGCTCGGCGCCCTCGGTCAGCTTTTCGATGGGATTGATCATCGTTTTGCTCAGCAGGAAGCTCAGCAGCACGGAGATCAGAAGCCCCACGAGCAGAGCCTGCAGAATGATGATGAGCAGCTCGCTGTTGAGGCTGGAGACCGTGCTGCGGTTGTCGCGGATGTAGATGATATAGCTGTTGTCGCCGCCGGAGATGGGGATGGCAACGTCCATGTAGCCGGCCGCGATGTCGCTCTCGTCGCCGACCTGTCCGTTGCGGGCGGTGAGGAGATTCGCGGTCTGCTCGAGCTTTTCGCCGCCGAGCTCGTCGCTCGCGGCGAGGCATTCGCCGCTCGCGGCGTCAAGAATGTAGTAGTTGCGGCTGCGCGAGTCGATGCCGAGCGTACCGGAATAGGTCTCGAGCATGGACTGCATGACCGCCACGCCGCCCTCCTGCGCGGCCTCGGCGCGCAGGGAGTTGACGAAGTCGGCGTTGCTCTCGCCGAAGGTCTCGCCCATCTGCGAGTAGAAGTCGTCAATGTAGAAGTTGGTCACGCTGGTCATCAGGAACGCGCCCACCACCGCCATGAGCGAGGTGATGAGCAGCAGCATGATGAGCACTAATTTCATGTGCAGCGAGCGGAACACGGCAAAGCCTCCCTTCTGTCCGGATGGGGAAGATCACAGCGTGGAATAATAGTAGCCCACGCCGCGGCGGGTGAGGATGTAGCGGGGCGAGGCAGGATCGTCCTCGATCTTCTCGCGCAGGCGGCGGACCGTCACGTCCACGGTGCGCACATCGTCGCCGACATAGCCGTAGTTCCACACCTGCTCCATCAGATCGACGCGGGAAAAGACCTTGTCGGGGTGGCTGGCGAGGAAGGTGAGCAGCTCGTACTCGCGCTGCGTCAGCTCGATGGGGCGGCCGCTTTTGTAGACCTGAAAATTCTCGGTGTTGATCGTCAGCGCGCCGCCCGCGCTCATGCCGCTCTCGGCGGCTGCGCCGGAGACCATCGCCGTGCGGCGGATGTTCGCCTTCACGCGGGCCATCAGCTCGCGCATGGAAAAGGGCTTGGTAATGTAGTCGTCCGCGCCGATCTCCAGGCCGAGGATCTTGTCCTCCTCCTCCTCGCGGGCGGTGAGGATGATGACGGGCACGTTGTCGCCCTCGGCGCGCAGAGCGCGGCAGACGTCAAAGCCCATCATCTTCGGCATCATCACGTCGAGCAGGATGAGGTCGGGCTTTTTCTCGCGCGCGAGCGCGAGACCTGCCTCGCCGTCGTAGGCCTCGAGCGTGGCGTAGCCCTCGCGCTGGAGGTTGAAGCGGACGATGTCCACGATGTTCACCTCGTCCTCGACGATGAGGACGGTTTTTTTCGGCTCCATGCTCATTTCTCCTCCTTTTTGCGTGTGCGCAGGGCGTAGACCTTCAGCACGCCCGCGACCGTCTTGCCGTCGCGGAGCTCGCTGGAGAGGCAGCGGTCGAGCAGCGCATCGAAGGGGACGCGCTCGAAGTTGATGAACTCGTCCTCATCCGGGTGCTGGGAGCCGAAGGTCAGGCCCGTGGCCATGTAAAGGTGCAGTACCTCCGTGAAGCCGCCGGGGGAGGCGAGGATCTCGCCGAGGGGGGTGAGCGTCTCGCAGCTCGCGCCCGTTTCCTCGCTCAGCTCGCGCCGCGCGGCGGCGGCGGGGTCCTCCCCGCGCTCGAGCTTGCCGGCGGGGATCTCCTCGAGCACGGTCTGGAACGCGTAGCGGTACTGCTTCACGGTCAGCACGTTGTCGTTCTCGTCGATGGCGACGACGGCGACACCGCCCGGGTGGTCGATCACCTCGCGCGTGGTGAGATGGCCGTTGGGCAGACGCACGGTGTCCACGCGCAGGTCGACGATGCGCCCGTGGAAAATTTCCTGACGGCTGACAAAGGTTTCTTTTAATTCCATGGATATCACTCCTTAATCCTCATGAAGCACCAGATAGTCGGTGTAAACAGCGCTTACTCCGCTTTGCAGCAGGGCTTCGGCCGTTTCTCTGTCGTTTACTGTATGGACATAGCAGCGCACGCCGCTGTTCTCCGCGGTGACGGCGTAGGACGGCCGCCACAGCCAGCTCCACATGGTCACGCCTTCGATGCCGTTTTTCCGGCAGAAGGTCAGCCGCTCGCGGAGGGCCTCCTCGGTGCCGTTGAAGCCCTCGGCGTAGAACGTATAGATGTAATGCGGGAAATGCCCGAGATGATCGACCACACGGAACATCAGCGGGCTATAGACCTGAATGACCATACGGTCAAAGAGATACGAGAGCCCCAGCTCGTGCGCGTCGTTCAGCATGGCGGTGAACTGCGCGGTCACGACCTCGGCGTCCGTAAATTTGGTGTCGGTGACGATACAGATATCCGGATACTCCTCCATCAGAAGCAGCAGGTCGCGGAAGCTCATGGGCGTGTACCTTTCCAGAAGGGGCGCGGCGAGAAACGCATCGCGCGTGGGGATCGACAGCTCGCTGATCCCCTCCTGCCAGCCGCCGCGCCAGTCGTGCCGCAGGACGACCTGCCCGTCGCTCGTCATGCGCAGATCGACCTCGAATACCCGCGCCCCGCGCGCGTAGTAGCGATCGAAGCCTTCGCGGCAGTTGAGCACGGAGGTCCCGCTCAGCTGGCCGAGCCCGTGCATGACGGTGCGGGAGGAGGCCAGGATATCCTCCGCGCTCAGCTCGCCCGCGGGCCGGGCCTTCTCTTCGGTGACCGGCGGAGCGGCCGGGGCTGTCAGCACGGAAAGGCAGGCAAAGCTTATCAGAAGCAGCGTCAGCGCACGCAGCAGCGGCGCGCTGACGCGGATATGGACAAAATCGCCGATGACGGATCACCTCTTAAAACAGGTAAAAAACCACCTTATATTACACCATAAAGCACCGAGAATTTCAACAGAGAAATCAAAATTATTACATTTTGATTACAGCCCTTGTACGTTGGGCAGAATCATGCTATACTGAAATCCGCTTTGAAGGAGAGGGGGCACTGTGCCGTGGAGAAAAAGGGAATCAAGATCGCGGCGCAGAACCGCAAGGCCTATCACGACTACTTCGTGGAGGACCGTCTCGAGGCCGGTATCGAGCTTCGCGGGACGGAGGTCAAGTCCATCCGCGCGGGAACGCTCAACCTCAAGGACAGCTACTGCGTCGTAAAAAACGGCGAGGCCATGGTCTACTCCATGCACATCTCACCCTACGACAAGGGCAACATCTTCAACCACGATCCCGACCGCCCCAAGAGGCTGCTGCTGCACAAGCGTGAGATCAACAAGCTCCATGCGCTCGTCAAGCAGGACGGCTACGCCCTCATCCCGCTCTCGGTCTATTTCAAGGACGCGCGCGTGAAGGTCGAGCTGGGCGTGTGCAAGGGAAAGAAGAACTACGACAAGCGTGAGGCATCCGCGCAGCGCGACGCGAAGCGCGAGATCGACCGCCACATGAAAAACTACCGATAAAAACGGAGAAGCGAAGCGATGAACGAAGAGAGAGAAAACGGCCGCTTTGACCCCGCCGATTTTATTCCGGCGGACGCGCAGCCAAAGGCTGCCGTGTCCTGCGAGCTCGAGGAGCCGCCGCGCGGCAGCGCCCTGACCGGCATCCTCGGCGCGCTGTTCGGCGCGCTCGTGGGCGCGGTCCCCTGGTTCCTGACGAGCACCTTTGCCGACTTCTTCGTCGGCTGGCTGGGCTTCCTGGTGGGCGTCGCAGCCTGCTGGGGCTACCGCCTGTTCAAGGGCCGCCGCTCCACACGCTTTGCCATGGCGACGGTGATCGTCTGCTCGCTCCTCGCGCTCTTTGCCGCGGAGATCGCCTCGTGGATGTACGTCCTCTGCTCCGATCCCGAATGGCAGGCGGACGCTGCGTGGTACGGCATCCCGGTCGCGCAGTTGGCGTGGGAATCCATTCTCATGCCGGAGAACTGGGGCATCATGGCACCGTCCATGCTCATGGGCATGGTCATCGGCGTGCTGGGCGTGGTGTGCGTGAAGCAGAAGGTCCTCGCCTACACCGACCCGGAGCGCGCGGCGCAGATGGCCGCGCACACCGCGCAGAACGGGCTGGCTTCCTCCGCCGCGCAGACGGCGCAGGCGAACGCCGCGGCGGGCTTTGCCGTGCCGCAGAGCTTCACCGTGCGGGATAAGAAGTGGGTCAGGGTGACGGTGCGTATCGTGGGTGTGCTGATCGCCGTTTTCTTTACCGCCCTGCTTGCCGGTGTGATCGGCAGCTCGATCGACGAGCCAGAGGGCTGGTCGCTTGCCGAGACGGTGGGCTTTTCCGCTTTCGCGCTCGTTTTTGCGGTGTTCGGCGTGTTCCTAATCTTTCTTGTCCGGCGCAGGCTGGTGGTCGAGGGCGGCGTGTTCAGCTACCTGCCGACCTTCGGCAGGTCCCGCGCCTTCCGCCTGGCGGACATTGCGGGCATGACCATCGGGACGAACGGCCGCAGGCTGGTCGGACAGGATGGCCGGACGCTTGCCCGCTTTGAGGACAATCAGGAAAACAGCGCCATCCTATTGCAGTATCTCAGCGAGCACGGCGTCGGCCTGCTCGTGAAATAAAAAACCGAACGCGCCGCGGCGCGAGACAAGGAGAACGAATATGTCCAATCCCATTGTGACCATCGAGATGGAGAGCGGTGCGGTGATGACCGGCGAGCTCTATCCCGAGCTGGCCCCCAACACCGTCAACAACTTCATCGCGCTGGCAAATTCTGGCTTTTATGACGGCCTCATTTTCCACCGCGTCATCCCCGGCTTCATGATCCAGGGCGGCTGCCCGCAGGGCAACGGCATGGGCGGCCCGGGCTATGAGATCGACGGCGAATTTTCCGCCAACGGTCACAAGAACGACCTCAAGCATACGCTGGGCGTGCTCTCGATGGCGCGCACGATGGCGCCCAACAGCGCCGGCAGCCAGTTCTTCATCATGGTCGCGGATGCGCCGCACCTCGACGGGCAGTACGCCGCGTTCGGCAAGATCACGGACAACGCGCAGGCTGCGGTGGACATCTCCCGCGTCAACCGCGATATGTTCACGGATAAGCCGAAGAAGCCGCAGACCATCAAGTCCATTCGCGTGGACACGCAGGGCGTGGAGTATCCCGCGCCGGAGAAGCACTAAGTATTTTCATTTGCTTTCGCAGACCTAAAGAAGCAAGCATCCCGTTCGCGGTGTGAAGGGAACGCCGTTCACACCGCTCACACGGGGGCGTACCGGTTTCGACGGGGGTGTGGAGGCAGGATAAGCGGGCGGAGGCGCCTGGCCTCCATAAAACGGGCAACTTATAAATTAAAGAACAACAACACTGTTGCTGTCGCTGCCTAATTAAGGCAGCCGTCTGAACCGGAGCGGCCGCGGGCCGGGGAAGGCGTCGTGAACGCGGCGTCCGTGAGGCGGGAAAGAGTTGACCCGCCCACGCATCATGACTCTACTGAAGCGTAAGGTCTGTCAGGTGTCCTTACGCGGAGGGAATGTTTAGATCCTGACTGCGCCCGGAGAAAGTCCTGTTCAAGCGCTTTCGGACGCGGGTTCGACTCCCGCCGCCTCCACCAAAAATAAGGCCATCTGCCTTTGGCAGATGGCCTTATTTTTGGGCTTCGCTCGCGCGGCTCGCGTGACCCTGCTTTACTCGATGGCGTGCAGGAAGTCCTCCCAGGCGTTGTCCACGGCGTTACCCATGTGCTGCATGGTGCGGCCCACGCAGGTCTTCATGGACCTTTGCCGGGGTGAGACGGCCATGCCCACCGCTGCGCCGAGCACCATGCCGGCGCCGATACCGCACCAGAACGCGGTATTTTCCATTTCACTCACACTCCTTTTCGCACAGCGACAGTATGCCCCGTGTGCGGCAAAAAAGTCGGAAAGCGCATTGCTAAAATCCGCCATTGCCGTTATAATATTCTTAAAATCAGACAAAAAGCGAGGAAGTCTCATGACCACCATCTATTTGATCCGCCACGCCGAGGCGGACGGCAATCTCTACCGCCGCGCGCACGGCTGGTACGACAGCGTGATCACCGACCGCGGCTACCGGCAGATCGCTGCGCTTGCAAAGCGCTTTGCCTCAACACGCTTTGACGCGGTGTATTCGAGCGACCGCCGCCGCACGATGACGACGGCGCTTTCCGTTTACAAAACACATGGCCTGCCGCTTGTGACCACGCCGCGCGTGCGTGAGATCGGCATCGGCGTGTGGGAGGATCATCCGTGGGCGGAGCTGGAGCGCACGGACGGTGAACAGCTGGAGCGCTTCAATACGGACGCCGCGCACTGGCACGTTGCGGGCGGCGAGCATCTGCCCGACGTGCGCGAGCGCATGATCGGCGCGCTGCGCGAGATCGCCGAGGCGCACCCGAACGGAACGGCCGCCGTTTTTTCACACGGCATGGCCATCCGCCTGACGGTCGGCACGCTGCAGGGACTTTCGCTTCACGAGATCGACGGCACGGGCCACGCGGAGAACACCGCGGTGAGCTGTCTTGAATACGAGGACGGCGCGTTCCGCGTGGCGTACCGCGACGACGCGAGCCATCTGGAGGACAGACTGATGACGCTCAAGCGGCAGGCGTGGCTGAAGAACGCGCGCGGCTTCGAGGGCGGCATCTACTATGTGCCCTCCGGCGCAGAGGGACATTTTGATGTCTGCCGCGCGGGAGAGACCGTCGGTGCGGTGAGCGTGGACAAGTGTGAGAACGGCCTTGCGACCATTGGTGAATTCTGGCTGGAGAACGATGTGCAGGGGCTTGGCTTCGGGCAGCAGCTCGTCGGGCAGGCGCTTTCCTACGCCCGCGCGCACGGGTGCGAGCGGCTTTCGACCGGACGCATCGCCAAGAGCAACGCGCTCGGCCTGCGCCGCGCGCGGGAATGGGGCTTTACGCAGACCGGCGAGGGGGCGGACTGGCTCGAATTTCAGAAGAATTTCGAATACGATGAGGAATCCTGCTGGAAAAAATTGCAGGAAGTGATCGAAAAAGAGAAATAAAAAGGAAGGAGGAGAAAAGATGAACTGTCCATACTGCGGCGGCGCGCTGGAAAAGGGGACGCTTCACAGCCGAGGGGGCGAGTATTTTCTGCCGGACGGCGCAAAGCTCCCGGCGTGGTTCACGCGCGAGAGCATGGAAAAGGTCGGCGCGGTCGGGCTGGCGTGGAACCCAGCTCTGACACGGCGGGAATGGCCGGAGGCATACTGCTGCCGCCCGTGCCGCAGGCTCATTGTTCCCTTTCCGGAGGAAGAATAAAACGGGAAAAGCTCCCGCCTTGCAGAAGGCGGGAGCTTTTCGTTTGCCGAGGAAGCCATGCACCGCATGGCTTCCTTTTTCTCTCAGAACGAAACGACCTCCTGCGCGGGCTTGGCGCAGGTGGTGATCTTGTCCACATACAGCACGGGGCCTTCGCCCTGATACGCCTCGATATACTCCTTGCGGACGGTGGCGGTGACCTCCACCCAGTCGCGGTTCTTGTACGCCTTGAGGTCCTTGCCCTTGGCGACTACGCCGACGAACTGGATGTCGTTTTCGCAGCAGGTCATCACGAAGCGGCCCGGGCAGTGGACGCCGGGGAACTTCTTGGAGTGACACATGAGGAGCTTCATGTGAACACACTTGCCGTCCCAGCGGTCGAGGTGGTCCATCACGTCTACATACCACACGCCGTAATCGTCGTCGGGAATATCAATGAGGTCGGGCGTCATATCGAACGGGCACTCGTTGCCGGTGAGGTAATCCTCGCTGTTGCCGTCGTTGTCCTCCAGATAGATGTCCGCGCGGCGGTTGACCATGCGGAGATTGCGGGCGCGGAGCGCCTCCTTCAGCTCGGGCGTGCAGCGGTTGAAGACCAGCATATCCGCGTTGGTGATCTTCTCCATCATGAGCTGGCCCATGTTCTTCACGAACAGCTCGAACGTCGGCGCCTGCACGAAGGTCATGATCTGGTAGAGCACCCAGTTGGCGGGCAGCACGTCGCGGTAGAGCTTTTCCATCTGCCACATGCCGTTGTACTCGATGAGCACCTGTTTGGGACGGTACTTCTTCTCCAGCTCGCGGCAGAAGTCGGCGGTCAGCTCGTCCTCGTCGTCCACGGTGACGACGGTGACGTTGTCAAGCGCCTTTTTCTCGTACTCCTCCTCGCCCTCCTCGCAGCAGAGCAGGAGGGTCTTATCCTCGCGGGCGAAGCCGTCCTCCAAGATGCCGTTGATAAAATTGGTCTTGCCGGCGTCGAGAAAGCCGGCGACCAGATAGACAGGAATATCCATGAATGTCCTTCCTTACAGACCGAAAAGCTCGGCGAGCTTGTCTTCCTTGAGCTCCGCGCCGATGACGCACAGGCGGCCCGTGTAGTCGGGATGGCCCGCGCGGACCTCGTGCTCCTCGGGAACGTAGTCAAATTCGAGCCAGCCGCCCTCGCCGTTCACGATGCCCTTGGCGCGCAGAATGTGACCGTAGTCGCCGCTGTCGAGCTTCGTGAGGATGTCGTCGAGCGCTGCCTTGGAGTAGAGCTTGGGCGTTTCCTTGCCCCAGGAGGAGAACACGTCGTCGGCGTGGTGATGATGGTGATGGCACTCGCACGCGGGATCGTCGCACTCCTCGCCGTCGTGGTGATGGTGATGGTGGTCGTCGTGGTCATGCTCGTGATGATGCGCATGCTCGTCGTGGTCATCATCCTCGTCGTGGTCGTGATGATGCTCGTGCTCATGGTCGTGCTCGTCATGCTCATCGTGCTCATCGTGCTCGTGGTCATGATGGTGGTGCTCATGCTCGTGCTCGGCCTCCTCAAGCTCGTGCTCGCGGCGCATCTTCTCGAGCAGCTCGTCGCTGAGCGACACCTTCTCGATGGCGGAGAGGATGGTCTTGCCGTCCAGTTCGTCCCACGGAGTCGTAAGGATGGCGGCGTCGGGGTTCTTCTCGCGCAGCATCGCGGCGGCGGCCTCTAACTTCTCCTGCGAGAGCTTCTGCGTGCGGGAGAGAATGATGGTGCCGGCGGCCTCGATCTGGTTGTTGTAGAACTCGCCGAAGTTCTTCATATAGACCTTGACCTTGCTGGCGTCGGCGACGGTGACGTAGCTGTTGAGCTTCAGCTCCGGGCACTCGTCCACGGTGCGCTCGACCGCCACGATGACGTCGGAGAGCTTGCCCACGCCGCTCGGCTCGATGAGGATGCGGTCGGGGTGGAACTGCTCCACGACCTCGCGCAGGGCCTTGTTGAAATCGCCCACGAGCGAGCAGCAGATGCAGCCGGCGGACATCTCGGAGATCTCGATGCCGGACTCCTTGAGGAAGCCGCCGTCGATGTTGATCTCACCGAATTCGTTTTCGATCAGCACGAGCTTTTCGCCCGCGTAGGCTTCGGCAATGAGCTTTTTGATGAGCGTCGTTTTGCCGGCGCCGAGAAAACCGGAGAAAATGTCAATTTTTGTCATGGTGGGATACGCTTCCTTTTTCTTGATTTTACTGAATTGCTATTATATGCCCGAGTTGTGAACGATTCAAGTCCCTCACGGGCAAAAAGCTCATTTTTTGCGCAAAAAATGAGCGATGTTACAGCTGCGGGACCGCGAGGCGGTGCGGCAGCATCACGCGGCCGAAGCAGGCAAGGCTGCGCGTGCCGGTGGAGGTGAGCACGACGTCCGCGTCGGCGCGGGCGCGGTTGAGGGAGAAAAGGTAGGTCATGCCCAGCGCATCGCGGTGGTACTGCTTGCAGAGCATTGCGCCGTCCACGCAGAAGATGCCTACGTCGCCGTCTGCGAGCGGGTCGCGGTTGACGTAGACCACACTCTCGTCGTGAATGTACGGCTCCATGGAGTCGCCCTGAATGCGCACGGCGAAGTCCGCGCCGCGCGGCACGCTCTCGTCCGCGGGGATATAGGTAAAGTCCTCGTCGAGCACCGGCGCGGCATAGCCCGCGGCGGCGGGAGAATTGTAGAGCGGGATCAGGCGCGGCTCGCGCTTGCTGCCGCGCTCCTCCGTCAGCTCGTCGCGGTAGTCGCACAGCGCGTCGGTCACGCTGCGCACGGTGTCGCGCCCGATGGGAGAGAGCGAGCGGTATTTTTCCAGCAGCGTGCGCTCGGCCCCGGAGAGATCGAAGCCGCCGCTGCGGTAGCTGCCGCAGAAGAGCTGGTTGGGGTCAGTGCGCAGCGCGTCGAACAACCGCAGCAGCACGTCCTCCTTGGGGAAGCTGACGCCGGTCTCATAGTTGCCGACGGCGCTGGCGGAAACGCCGAGCTGCTCGGCCAGTGCCGCGCGCGTCAGGCCGCAGGCCTCGCGGCGCGCCTTGAGTTGATCGCGGAAGCTCATGGAAAGCACCTCCTATAAAGGGTTCGAGCAATTTCGACACCATCATAACGCAAAAACTTGGTTCTGTCAAATATTTTAACAAGAAACTTGTAAATTTATTCTTGACATAACAAGATTCTTGTGATATGGTAAGGATGCTCACAAGAAACTTGACAAAACAAAGCGGCAATTTCCATTAGCTTGTGATCGAGATGCTTTTCGGTGTGCTGTTCGGCGGGAAAGGATGGATGTGGAAAACCGCTGGGGGCTTCGGCGGGGAAGGCGGATCCGCCCGCCTTTCAAAAAGAAAAATCGTCACGCCATAAGGCGTAACGATTTTCTTGGTGGGGGAAGGTGGATTCGAACCACCGAAGTCACTGACAACAGATTTACAGTCTGCCCCCTTTGGCCACTCGGGAATTCCCCCATATTCACCTGTGCGCTGAAGCGGAAGCTTGGAGCTGGTAGACGGACTCGAACCCCCGACCTGCTGATTACAAATCAGCTGCTCTACCAACTGAGCTATACCAGCATTTCAGCAACAGAATGGATTCTAGCAGATGCCGCGCCGTTTGTCAAGCCTAAATTTTTCATTTTTCGGGAGGAAGGGCTTTTGCACTTTAAAATCTGTTCGCCTGCGGAAAAACGCAGGCCCTACGGCCGTCCCTGCGGCCGATGCTCGCTGTGTGGGTGCGAGCTGCTGCGCGGGGAGCGCGGCTGGTATCTCAACGGGCAGAGCGTCTGCGCGGATTGCTTTCCGGCCTTCGCTCGCGCGGAGCTTGCGCCCTGTGAGACCGTGTTCGGAATGGAGGGGGAAGCGTGACACTATATCAGATATCCTTTACATACCGCGCGGACGCGGCGGTGCTGCGCACGCGCATTTCGGAGCTGCGCGCCGCGGCCCGGGCCGCGCAGGACCGCGAGGAGGCCGAGCGGCTCAAGCGGCGCATTGCCGAGCTTCAGGTGCTGCGCCGTCAGTCGAGCGAGCTGGCCGAGCTGACGAAACGCTATTACGAAAGGAACTATCACCGCGATGAAAGGTACACCCTATAGCATCCGCAACAATGAGTTCTACGGCGACATGGCGGCGTGGCTGCGCGCCAACGCGCAGGACAACGACGGTGAGCTGCTTCGGCTCAAGCGCAACCTGCGCCTGGCGCGGCAGGAGGCGCTGACCGCGCGGCAGCGGCAGCTGCTCCGGATGAATTTTGAGCAGAATAAGACCGTGACCGAGATCGCGCAGGAGCTGGGCGTCAACAAGTCCACGGTGTCCCGCACGCTGCTGCGCGCCAAGCGGCGGCTCTATCAATGCCTGCGCTACGCGCTGTAGTCCGCGCTTGACTTCGGCACGCGGTGCGCATACAATAAAAAGCACAGGGAAAACAGGAGCGGAGGGAATGTCTATGCTGCACAAAGCGATACAGAACCGGTGGTGCCGTCTGGCTCTGGCCGTGGCCGCGACGCTGCTCTACGCCATCGGCGTGAACTGGTTCATTGTCCCGATGGGACTTTACACCGGCGGCCTGCTGGGCTTCTGCCAGGTCGCCCGCACGCTGATCGTGGAGGCGCTGGGGCTGTCGCCGAACGTGGACTTTTCGGGCATCCTGTATCTGGCGGCGAACGTGCCCATCCTGCTGCTGGCGTGGCAGGCGCTGGGAAGGGGTTTCCTTGTGCGCACCGCGGTGTGTACCGTCACCTCGTCGATGTTTCTGAGCCTTGTGCCGCCGCCGGCGGCGCCGCTGGTGGAGGAGACGCTGACGAACTGCGTGCTCGGCGGCATCCTCGTCGGCTTCTCGCTCGGCATCGTGCTCACCTGCGGCTGCTCGACCGGCGGGCTGGACATCCTCGGACTGTGGCTCGCCAAGAAGGGCAAGGGCTTCAGCGTGGGGCGCTTTAGCCTGAGCTTCAACGCGCTGCTCTACACGCTCTGCGCGGTCCTCTTCGGTCTGCGCGCGGCGATCTATTCCATCATTTATACGGTGTTCTGCGCGCTCTTCATCGACCGCGGGCACCAGCAGAACATCACCGAGCAGGTGCTCATCTTCACCAAGGACGAGGACCCCGAGCTGCCGAGGAACATCATGGCACGGCTCGGGCGCGGCGTGACCTACTGGGAGGGCAAGGGCGCCTACACCGGCGAGGACCTGCGCGTGCTGTGCGTGTGCGTCTCCAAATTTGAGGAGGCCGACCTCTATGGCGTGGTCCACGAGCTGGACCCGAACGCCTTTTTCATCACGCAGGAGGGCGTGACCATCCACGGAAACTTCATCCGCAAGCTGTCCTGAAGCAAGGGAGATGCCGCACGGCATCTCCCTTTTGCATGATTTCCTGCAAAAAGTCGGAAAAACGACGGAATTTGTGCATATCAGATAATTTGATGGAGTGATTCGGAATAATTTTATTGCATTTTTGGGAAAAGTGTGATAATGTACGACCTAATCTTTTATTTTTGAAGGAGGCGGCTTGCTGCATGTATACCGACAACTATTTCAACCGATTTGAGCTTGCGCCCGAGGTGGCGGAGGCACTGAAGAAGTGCAAGTGCATCGCCTACGCCGAGACGAAGGAGGAGCTGCAGGAAATGGCCTACGGCCCCACGCACACCTCCCGCTACGACGTGGTGTATCCCATCGAAGGGCTCGGCACGGTCAAGGAGGCCGAGGTGGTGCGCTGCAAGAACGGCTGCGTGGTCAACTTCATGGAGGACTATATGCGCCGCCGCGATCCGAACAGCATGGCCATCGGCGACGAGCTGCCGACCGACAAGCCCCGCTTCAAGGACCGCTTTGGCTATGAGTTCTCCAAGCTCCGGCAGGAGACGCTCGACTGGCTGAGCAATCAGCAGATCGTGATGCTGCCGTTCTACGCGGGCCCCAACGGCCACGGCTACCCGAGCCTGATGATCTGCCCGATGAACGCGGCGTTCTTCGCGCTCTCGCTCGCCAACATGCAGGGCTTCGTGAGCATCGCGGACGTGCCCGAGCACTATAAGCCGCGCGCCATCATCTATGTCGCGCCCCCGTTCCGCCATACGCACTTCGACGGCAAGCAGGTCGTCGTCCACAACCGCAGCGCGGAGCTGCACGAGGTCTGGGCCTACAACCTCTATCCGGGCCCGAGCGCCAAGAAGGGCGTCTTCTCGCTGCTGCTCGACATCGGCGAGCACGAGGGCTGGGTCTGCTGCCACACGAGCGCCGCGATGGTCGAGACGCCGTATGAAAACGAGATCGTGTTCATGCACGAGGGTGCGTCCGGCGGCGGCAAGAGCGAGATGCTCGAGGACTTCCACCGCGAGGACGACGACCGCCTGCTCATCGGCACGCACACGGTCACGGGTGAAAAATATTATATGACGCTCGGCGAGAGCTGCAAGATCCATCCCATCGCCGACGACATGGCCTGCGCGCTCAAGTCCATTCAGGACCCCACGAGCGGCAAGCTGCGTATCCTCGACGCCGAGAACGGCTGGTTTTTGCGCATGGACGGCATGAACGCCTACGGCAACAACCCGCTCTACGAGCGCATCTGCATCCATCCGAGCGAGCCGCTGGTGTTCTTCAACATGGACGGCATCCCCGGCTCGACCTGCCTGATCTGGGAGCATGTCATCGAGTCGAACGGCAAGCCCTGCTCGAACCCGCGCGTCATCCTGCCGCGCAAGATGCTCGACAACATCGTGCCCGACACCGAGCCGGTGGAGGTCGATGTGCGCAGCTTCGGCGTGCGGATGCCGCCGAGCACCGCGAAGAACCCGAACTACGGCGTGATGGGTATGCTGCAGGTCGTGCCGCAGAGCATTGCGTGGCTGTGGCGTCTGGTCTCGCCGCGCGGCTTCAAGAACCCGTCCATCGCGGACACGAACGCCGGCAGCGGTCTGAAGGCCGAGGGCGTTGGCTCCTACTGGCCGTTTGCCACGGGGCTCAAGGTCACGCAGGCGAATCTGCTGCTCGAGCAGATCATGAATAGCCCCAACACCACGAACGTGCTCATCCCGAACCAGCACATCGGCGCTTACCACGTCGGCTTCATGGGCGAATGGCTCAGCCGTGAGTACCTCGCCCGCCACCTCGGCACGGTGCGCGCGAAGCATCTGGTGCCCGCGCGCTGCGCGCTGTTCGGCTACGCGCTCGACGAGATGAAGCTCGACGGCCAGTTCGTCCGTCAGACCTTCCTGCGCCCCGAGACGCAGTCCAAGCTCGGCACCGAGGGCTACGACGCCGGCGCGAAGATCCTCGCCGATTTCATCAAGGAGCAGGTCGCGCAGTTCGTCTGCGACGATCTCGACCCGCTGGGGAAGGAGATCATCGACTGCTGCCTGCACGACGGCACGCTGGACGATTACCTCGCCCTCACCCCGATGAAGCTGAAATAAAATTGCAAAAGGTCGCTGCGGCTGTTACAATAGCCGCAGCGAGCCTTTTTATTTCACCGCGCCCATGGGCGCGGTCACCGACGAGGTAGGTCCTATGGAGCAGCACAGCATCAAGGTCATCGCGCGCATCCGCAGCGATTTCAAAACGAAGTTCGGCGTGCCGCGCCAGAGCGGGCTGGTGGAGGCCCTGCGTGCGCGCATCGTGTTCGAGCCGGAATACCGCAATGCCGACGCTCTGCGCGGCATCGAGGGCTTTTCCCATCTGTGGCTCATCTGGCAGTTCTCCGAGGCCGTGCGCGAGGACTGGTCGCCCACCGTGCGTCCGCCGCGGCTCGGCGGCAACGAGCGCATGGGCGTGTTCGCCACACGCTCGCCGTTCCGCCCGAACGCCATCGGCCTTTCCTGCGTGCGGCTCGAGGGCGTGGAGCAGACGGCGGAGGGGAGCGTGCTGCTCGTCTCCGGCGCGGACCTGATGGACGGCACGCCCATCTATGACATCAAGCCGTACCTCCCCTACGCTGACTGCAAGCCGGAGGCGAGCGGCGGCTTTGCGCCGCAGCGCGGCGAGGCGCTGGCGGTGGACTTCCCGGCGGAGCTTCTATCGCGCGTGCCGGAGGACAAGCGCGATGCCCTCACAGGCGTTCTCGCGCAGGACCCGCGGCCGCACTACCAGTGCGATCCGCAACGCGTTTACGGCATGGCGTTTGCCGGGCTTGAGGTGCGCTTCCGCGTCGCGGACGGCGCTGTGTATGTGGTGGAGGTGACGGAGGAGCGGGACGGTTAACCGCGCGTTAAGAGAAAAGTTTATAGCGTAAAGGCGGCGTGAAGAGAGCGGCAAAGCCCTTGTGCAGGAAAACCTGCAACCTTATAATGGGGACACCAAGAGAAAAGAGGAGCGTGTTTCCCAATGAATGAAGTTTCCAATCTGTTTGTGTGTCTGATGGGTATGGGCACCACCTTCGTGGGCCTCATCTGCATCATCTTCCTGACCATGCTGATGGGCAAGGTCATGCAGAAGCTCGAAAAGCCCGAGCCGCCCAAGGCGGCGCCGGCCCCCGCCGCGCCCGCTGTTCCTGCGGACGGCCTGACCGCCGAGGTCAAGATCGCCATTCTCGCGGCGCTGCAGCAGGAGCCCGGCTTCGATCTGGCCCGCGTGAGCTCGATCGACATCCGCAGGATCTGAGCGGAAGGACACACCCTTACATAACTCCGATATAGATTCTCACTTCTCCCTTTAAGCATCAGGGGCGGCGCAGCGCGCCGCCCCTGATGCTTTTCCATTCGCCGGTGCGGCAAAAACGGACGGGAATTGAACAGAAATGGCTTGCAAAAACGGAAAGCTTAGCAGATAATTAGCAAGAGATATGATACAATGGTCATCATAGAGGGTGACCGGAGGGGAGCTTGCTATGAAGGACCTGCTGAGCTGGATCGGACAATGGACCGAAAAAATGTGGAGAAGCATACCGATCCACCTGCGTGACGCGATATTCACCGCGCTGCTGCTCGGTATCGCCGCGGCGATCTGCTTTGTGCTGCGCAGTATCGACGAGAACGGCAGCTTCACGCTGCTGATCTTCGTGCTGGCGGTGGTGATCATCTCCCGCTTTACGGAGGGCTATTTCTGGGGCGTTTTCAGCTCGCTTTTCGGCGTGATCTGCGTGAACTTCGTGTTCACCTATCCATTCTGGGCGTTCAACTTCAGGCTCACCGGCTATCCGCTGACCTTTCTGACGATGCTGGCGGTGTCGCTCATCATCAGCGCGATGAACACCAAGATCAAAAAGCAGGAGCGGCTGCGCACGGAGGCCGAGCGCGAGACGATGCGCGCGAATCTGCTGCGCGCCATGTCGCACGATATCCGCACGCCGCTCACGAGCATCGTGGGCAATACCTCCGCCATTTTGGAAAACGGAGACACGCTCTCGACCGAGCAGCAAAGAGAGCTGCTGCGCGACGTCAACGAGGACGCCCAGTGGCTCATCCGCATGGTGGAGAATCTGCTCTCCATTACCCGCATCTCGGGCGAGCAGACGGCCATCAGCAAGGAATATGAGGCGGCGGAGGAGATCCTCGCGGCATCGGTCCACAAATTCGAAAAGCGCTTCAAAAGCAACATCCGCATCGCAGTCGAGGTGCCGCAGGAGGTCGTGCTCGTCCCGATGGACGCGACGCTCATCCAGCAGGTACTGCTCAACCTGATGGAAAATGCAGTGCTGCACGGCGAGAGCACGACGGAGCTGCGGCTGAGCGTGGAGCACATCGGCGACGAGGCATGCTTCACGGTCAGCGACAACGGGCTCGGCATTCCGCGCGAAAGACTTGCGACGCTCTTCGACGGCTCGCTTTCCGGCGAGAAGGGCGGCGGCTTTGATATGAAGAAAAACATGGGCATCGGTCTTTCCGTCTGCCAGACGATCGTCAAGGCACACGGCGGCAGGATCACCGCAGAAAACAGGCCGGAGGGCGGCGCACAGTTCCGCTTCTACCTGCCGCTCAAGGAGGAAAAAGAGGATGAAGATCAGGGATAAGGTATTGATCGTCGAGGACGAGCAGAACATCAAGAATTTCATGTCCACCATTCTGGCCGCCAACGGCTTCGACACGCTCATGGCGGGCAGCGCGAAGGAGGCGCTGTCGATGATCTCGTCGCATTGTCCCGACCTGATCATCCTTGACCTCGGTCTTCCCGACATGGACGGCATGGAGGTGCTCAAGCAGGTGCGGGCCTGGTCGAGCGTGCCGGTCATCGTGGTCTCCGCGCGCACGCACGAGGGCGACAAGGTCGCGGCGCTCGATCTCGGCGCGGACGATTACATCGAAAAGCCCTTCGGGACGAGTGAACTGCTTGCCCGCATCCGCACGGCCATCCGCCATACGCGCACGGGCCTTGACAATGACTCTATCGCGCAGTCCGGCAAGTATACGGTCCGCGACCTGACCATCGACTACGACAAGCACCATGTCCTCATGCGCGGGGAGGACGTTCACCTCACGCTCAACGAGTTCAAGATCGTGGCGCTGCTGGGCAAATACGCCGGTAAGGTGCTGACCTACGATTTCCTCATCCGCGAGATCTGGGGCCCCAAGGCCAAGGCGGACAATCAGATCCTGCGCGTCAACATGGCGAACATCCGCCGCAAGATCGAGAAGAATCCCGCCGCGCCCGAGTACATATTCACCGAGATCGGCGTGGGCTACCGGATGCTCGAGAATGAGTAAAAAATGATAAAAACCGCCCGAAGGCGGTTTCTATACCAGGGGACGAGAGTCCCTCCACACAATCACGCAGACAGCTCTTGCCGAAGGCTCGGCAAGAGCTGCTTGCGTTTTTTACGTCATGCTGAACAGCGTTGCGGCGACCTGCGCTCGGGTGATGGGCTCAGTGGGGTGGATACCGCCGTCGGCGTAGCCGGAGAGCGCGCCGATCGCGCAGAGCGTATTGATGTGCTCGCGCGCCCAGTCCGCGATGGCGTCGCTGTCGGTGAAGCTCCACTCCGGCGCGGCGTAGCCCAGCTCAAGGAGACGGCCGAGCATCGTCAGCGCCTCCTGACGGCTGATGGTCGCGGTGGGGAGGAAGCAGAGCCGGCCGTAGCCGTCGTAGCTGCCCTTCGTTACGCCGAGGGCATACATGGCGCGCACGCCGTCCTTCGCCCAGTCGGCGATGCTGCCGTTGTCGGCGAAGGGCAGCTCAACGGAGGAAGTGTCCTGCGCGGGCGCGAGCCAGCGGCAGAGCAGCACGGCAAATTCCTGACGGGTGATGGGGCTGTCGGGATTGAAGTTCCCAAGATCGTCGCCGGTGGTGACGCCGCTCGCCTTCAGGAAGCTCACGGCGGCGTTGGCCCAGTGGCCGTCCGTATCGGGGAAGGCGGCGGACAGCTCCGACGGGGTGATGCTTATGCCGGTGCGGGCGAGGCTGCCGCTCGCGTCGCCGGCGATGACGGCGATGCGGTGCGCCTTGCCGTCCGCGGCAGGCAGCGCGGCGTGGAGCGCGCCGGTCTGGTGGTCGTAGGTGAAGCTGAGCGCTTTGCCGTCGAGCGTTACGCGCAGCGTGGCGAGTGAGCCGCCGTCCACGGCGTCAAAGACCTTGCCGGTCAGGGCCGTGCCGTCCTCGGAGAGGGAGACGGAGATCTCCGGCGCGGCGGTATCGCTCATGCCCTCGCGGGCCGCGACGAGCTGATCGAGGTACAGCGTGCCGCTCAGAGCCGACGGCAGGCGCAGGGCGAAGCCGGTGATGCTCGCGGCTTTGTCGGGGAGGGTAAAGGTGAGCTGCTGCCAGCCGGTGAAGTCGATCACGGCAGCGTTCGTTTCGCCCGCATCGGTCGTGAGGGCGAGCGTCTCGCGCTGTCCATCGCCGTAGACCCAGAGCGTTACACGGTCATAGCCGGAGGGGACGGCGTAGGTTCGCTCCACGCTCAGAAGGAGCTTCTCCGCGTTCTCGGGGACGTTCTCGGCGCGATAGTCCCAGCGTGCGGAGGCGGAGCCGAAGCGGACGAAGCTCTTGTCGGTATTTTGGGTCAAGACGGTCTGCTCGCCCTCGAAGCCGTCGAGCAGGACCAGAGGATCGGAGGTGACGTAAACAGGGATGGTGCGCGTGGTCTCGCCCGCGCGGACGGTCAGGCTGCCGTAGGCGGCATGGCCGGCGGCGGTAAAGACGCCGTTTTCATCAACCGTGCCGACGCCGCCCTCGGTGGTCCAGGTGAAGCAGGTGTTCTGCGCGAGCAGGGAGAGGTGGTTTTGATAGGCCTGCGCGGTCAGCTCGACGCTTGCGCCGGGGGAGACGCGCAGCTCGGTGAGCGTGCCGCTCTTGCTGAGACGGATCTCGTCCGGCGTCTCGATCACGCGGAGCTCGGCGGTGGTGTACTTGCCGCCGACCTTTGCGCCGACGGTCACGGTGCCGGCGGTTTTCGGCGCGGTCAGGACCGTATTGCCCAGCTCGTCGGTCCGCACGCTGCCGCGGTCGCTTGCGATGGAGACCTCCTTATCCATGGGAAGGTAATTCGTATCGATGGCGGCGGCGCGGAGCAGGACCTGCGCACCCGCGAGCACGCGGTCGCTTTCCGTGCGCAGCGCGATGTGGTCGAGCGTGCCGCTCGGCTCATTCGACGCGACAAGGAAGATGTGGTTCGTCACGGCGCGCAGGCTGCCCTCGGAGGGGGTGTTGTAGACGCCGGCATTGCTGTCCTCCGGCAGCGTGACGCACAGAGTCGTCGAGCCGCCGCCGTCCAGGCTCAGCGCGGTCACGCAGCCGAGCTCGATCATGCGCTGCGCGACCTGCGTCTGGCTCGCGCCGATGGAGTAGCCCTTCCGGCGGCCGTCGATGGTGTAGAGCACAAGGCTGCCGTCGGCCTTTTGACCGATGGCGGTGCGCGGCGCGGCGCCGGTCGCAAGCCCCTTGCAGACCTCGCCGTTCTCCACGAGCTGATAGAGCGCGCCGATCATGTAGTCCACGTCGTTCCAGCCCTCGTCCGCCGCGCGGACGGTGACGGTCAGCGTGTCGCCGACCGCGAGCGCACGCAGCAGAGCGAGGTTCTCCTCGCCGGAGAGGAGGTTCGCCGTCAGGACGTATTTGCCCTCGCTCACGGCGGTGTCGGTGGCCTCGGGCAGGATCTCGTCCACGGTGAGCGTCAGCGTTTCGCCGATGCTCAGGCGGCCGTCGACCGCCGAGCAGACCACATCATAGCCCGCGGCGTTGGTGCCGGTGGAGCGGCGGGCGTTGAAATCGTAGGTGTAGAGGTAGATGCCGCCGTAGGAGTAGCGCACCTGATTGACGGCGGCAATGGAAAAGGACGTGTTGGCGCTCTCGACCTGCATTGCCAGCGCCGGAGCGCCGAGGATGGCTGTGCCGTCCGCGCGGAAGCCGACGGCATAGTTGCTCGCGGAGGCGACGCGCAGCACGCCATCGGTCATCACCGTGCCGAGCGGCGCGCCGTTGAGCGTATCGTAGTAGTCGCCGTTGATGCCTGCGACCACACGCAGGCCCTGCTCCTCCAGCCGCTTGGCGGCGGCGGAGACGGTGCTCGTCGCGGTGGTGTAATCGCCGTAGGTGACGATGGGCGTCACGCTCGTGTTCGGCGTGTAGACGACGTAGTTTTCCTGCCGCAGGTCGGAGAAGGTGTTGCTCCAGAACGTGCCCTCGCCGAGCTCGGTGCCGCGGTTGAGCGTTGTCGAGCGCAGGTCAAGGTCGTCGCCCAGCGCTTCGGAGGCGAGCGCCGTCGGCGCGAGCGTCAGCAGCAGGGTGAGGGATAAGAGAAAGGCGGTGCATTTGCGGGACAGTGCTTTCATAATGATCTCCTTTTGAAATACGGCACATACCTGTTTTTGCTATGCTTTTGCACAGCAAAAGTTGACATAACGTTACTATACCATGACGGCCCTTAAAAGTAAAGACGAAGAAAGGCGGAAAAAAGTTCCGTCAAGGCTCCATTGTTTCCAAAAGATCGACAAGGATGGCGTTGGAGACCAGAAAGCCGCGGGGTGTGAGGGCATAAAAGCCGCCGGAAAGATGGGCGAGGCCGTGGGCTTCACAATTCCAGAGGATGCGCCGCGCGGCTTCCGGCAGCGTATCCGCGGCGACGCCGCGGGTCGTGCGGAGCGCGAGCATGACGCGCTCGGTCTCCCGCTCACGCGCCGAGGGTGCGGAGCACTCGGAATAGACGGTGTGTCCCGCAAGGTAGGCGTCGAGATCGTGCGCGAGCGCAAAGCGCTCGCCGCCGAAGTCACTGTGCGCGCCGGGGCCGAAGCCGAGGTATTCCGCGAGCGTCCAGTAGCGGCTGTTGTGGCGGGACGCCCGTCCCGGGCGGCAGAAGTTGGAGATCTCATATTGCTCATAGCCCTGCCGTGCGAGAAGCCCGACTGCGGAGAGGTACATATCCGCCTGCGTGTCGTCGTCCGGCAGCGTGAAGCGCTCACGCCGCGCAAAGAGCGGCGTGCCCTCCTCGACCTTCAGCCCGTAGCAGGAAAGATGCTCGGGCGCGAGCGCGAGCGCGGCGTCAAGGTTTGCCTGCCAGCGCGTCATCGTCTGCTCGGGCAGACCGTAGATGAGGTCGAGGCTCAAATTGTCAAAGCCCGCGGCGCGGGCGTTCTCCACCACGCGGACGGTCTGCGCGTGCGTGTGGACGCGCCCGATGCGCCGCAGCTCCGCATCGTCCGCGGACTGCATCCCGAGCGAGAGGCGGTCGAAGCCTGCATCGTGCAGCTGCCGCAGGGCGGAAATATCCTGCGCGCTGTCGGGGTTGGCCTCGAGCGTGATCTCCGCGCCGGGGGCGACGCGGTAGCTTTGAAAAACCGCGTCCAGAAGGCGGCACAGGCGGTCGGGGCCGAGATAGCTCGGCGTGCCGCCGCCGAAGTAAACGGTGTCTACGGTGCAGTCCGCCGCGCGCTCCCGCCACGCGGCGAGCTGCGCGGTCAGCGCGGAGACGTAAGCGTCCATCTGTCCCTCGGCGCGCGGCAGGGAGTAGAAGTCGCAGTAAATGCACTTCGCCTTGCAGAACGGAATGTGGATGTAAAGCCCAAGTGAGCGCATGGTATCACCTCGCGTCCATTGTAGCCGATTTTGCGGGGAAAGGCAACGATGGATAAAAATACTCCCGCTGGAAATGCTATGCCAAAAGGAGTGATCTTATGGATATGTCACCGCAGGAATATCAGGCGTATATCAAGGAAAGGGCGCCGAAGTCGCCCATCTGGAAGGATACGGCGCTCGCCTTTCTGATCGGCGGCGCGATCTGCGTGCTCGGTCAGCTCATTTTGGACGGCTACAGGTCCTTCGGGCTCGACAAGACCGACGCGGGCACCGCGACCTCCGTCACGCTTATCTTTTTAGCGGCGCTGACCACGGGGCTGAACCTGTATAATTCCCTTGCCCGCTTCGCGGGGGCGGGCACGCTCGTGCCGATCACGGGCTTTGCCAATTCCGTCGTCTCGCCCGCCATCGACTTCAAGGCAGAGGGCATCATCACCGGCATGGCGGCAAAGATGTTCGTCATCGCAGGACCGGTGATCGTGTTCGGCACGCTTGCGAGCGTCGTGTACGGCGTGGTGCTGATGCTGATGGGATAGGAAAAAGCGCGGCGGGGCCGCGCTTTTCTCTTGCGCCGCGCCGCACGATATTCTATAATGTTGCCATCGAATCAAACAACGGAGGATGGCACGATGTACGAAAACGGTAAGATCTACATGGGACTTGCGGACGGCGTGCGCGTGGAGCTTGCGCTCAATATGTGCAACCGCCACGGCCTGATCGCGGGCGCGAGCGGCACGGGCAAGACCATCACGATGAAAGTGATGGCCGAAAGCTTTTCCGACGCGGGCGTGCCGGTGTTCCTGTGCGACGTCAAGGGCGACGTCGCGGGCATCTGCGCCCCCGGCGTGAGCAGCGAGGACATGGAAAATCGCATCGATCGCTTCGGTCTGCGCGGCAGCTTTGCTTATAAGGGTTATCCCACGACCTTCTGGGACATTTACCAGACCGGCGGCCACGCCGTCCGCGCGACGGTGAGCGACATGGGGCCTGAGCTTTTGTCCCGCATTCTCAGCCTCACGCCCGCGCAGGAGGGCATCCTGCACATCGTGTTCCGCATCGCGGATGACAAGGGGCTGCTGCTCCTCGACCTCAAGGACCTGCGCGCCATGCTGAACTACGTCAGCGAGCACCGCGCGGAGTACATGATGACCTACGGCAACATCACGCCGCAGTCCGTCGCGGCGATTTTGCGCGCGCTGCTGCCGCTCGAGCAGCAGGGCGGCGACCTCTTCTTCGGCGAGCCGCCGCTCGACATCTATGACTGGATGCGCACCGACGCGGACGGCCGCGGCATGGTCAACGTGCTCGACTGCGTGAAGCTGGTGCAGAACCCGACGCTCTACGCGAGCTTCCTTTTGTGGATGCTCTCGGAGCTGTTTGAGAGCCTGCCCGAGGCGGGCGATCTGGAAAAGCCCAAGCTGGTGTTCTTCTTCGACGAGGCGCACACGCTCTTCCGCGACGCGCCGGCGGTCCTCGTGCAGAAGATCGAGCAGACCGTCAAGCTCATCCGCTCGAAGGGCGTGGGCGTGTTCTTCGTGACGCAGAGCCCGAGCGATATTCCCGATACGGTGCTCGCGCAGCTCTCCAACCGCGTGCAGCACGCGCTGCGCGCCTATACGCCCGCCGAGCTGAAGGCGGTGCGCGTTGCGGCGCAGGCCTTCCGCGCCAACCCCGCCTTCCGCGCGGAGGATGCCATCATGGAGCTTGGCGTCGGCGAGGCGCTGACCTCGTTTTTAGATGAACAGGGCGTGCCGACCATCGTGCAGCGCACGAAGATCGTCTGCCCGCAGAGCCTTATGGGCCTGCCCGAGCCGATGGCGCGCATGAAGGCCATGCTGCATGACGGCATGGAAAAGTACGACGACGCGGTGGACAATCTCTCCGCCTACGAGGTGCTGACCGAGCAGGCTGACGCCGCGGCGCTGCAAAAGCAGCAGGAAGAGGCTCGCCTTGCGCGGGAGAAAGCCGACGCCGAGCAGGAGAAGCTGCGCGCGAAGGAGGAGGCCGCGGCGGAGAAGCAAAGAGCAAAGGAAGAGGCTGCCGAAGAAAAGCGCCGCCAAAAGTTAGAGGACGAGGAGCGCAGGCGCGCGCAGAAGTTAGAGGATGAGGAGCGCCGCCGCGCACAAAAGCTGGAGGACGAGGCGCGCCGAAAGGCGGAGAGGGCCGCCGAGGCCGAGCAGAAAAAGCTCGAACGGCAGCGCGAGCGTGAGGCTGCCGCGGCAAAGAAAAAGGCCGAGCGGCTCCAGTCTAAGATCGAGACACAACTCGTCTCCGCGGGCGGGCAGATCCTCAGGCGCGGGCTTCTGGGCATTTTGAAACGGTAAATAGAGAGAAAGGCGCGCCGTTCGGCGCGCCTTTTTCGCGGCATGCGGTTTACTTGTTTGCCATGCGATAGACGGCGAGGATGCCGTCGTAGTCGAGCGGGCAGAACTTGCCGACAACGCGGGTGTGAAAGAAGGTGCAGCGCTCGGCAAGCTCACGCAGCTGCTCCTCGCTGAGCACGCCGATGCCGAGCTCGGTGAAGGTGGTCGGCATATCAATGGAGCGGAAAAACTCCTCGGTCGTGTCGATGGCGCGGAGGGCAAGGTCGCGGTCACTCTCGCCGTCCTTGCGGGTAAGGCGCCAAACGGCCTCGCCGTAGTGCGCGAAGCGCGCGGGATCGGTGTCCACCACATAGCGCGCCCACTGCGGCCACATGACCGAGAGCGTCGCGCCGTGCGCGGCGTCGAACATACCGGAAAGCTCGTGACCGAACTGGTGCACGGAGAAGTCCTTCACGCCGCCGAGCCCCGTGAGGTTGTTGTGCGAGAGGGAGCCGGCCCACATGATCTCGCTCATGGCGTCATAATTGTGACTGTCCTGCATGGCGACGCGGCCCGCGTCGATCACCGTGCGCAGCAGGCCCTCGGCGATCTCGTCGGTCATGCGGTTGGAGGGATGGCCGGGGTTGAAATAGCGCTCAAGCGTGTGCATCATGATGTCCACCACGCCGCAGCCGACCTGATAGCGTGGGAGCGTATAGGTCAGCTCGGGGTCCATGATGGCGAAGAGCGGACGCTGGAGGTCGGTGTTCAGTCCGCGCTTGAGCGTGGTCTCATCGTTCGTGAGCACGGCGCTGTCGCTCGTCTCGCTGCCGGCGGCGGAGATGGTCAGCACCGCGCCGAGCCTGCTCGTTTTGGTGAGCGCCGCCTTCTTGCTCCAGAAATCCCAGATGTCCGTTTCGGGGTTGGCGACGCCGTGGGCGATGGCCTTGGACGTGTCCATCACGCTGCCGCCGCCGACGCCGAGAATGAAGTCCGCGCCGAAGGCGAGCGCCTTCTGCACGCCCTCGCGCGCGTGGGACAGGCGCGGGTTGGGCTGCACGCCGCCGAAGCTCATGTGCTCAAGCCCTGCGTCGGTGAGCGTCTGCTCGATGCGCGCGATAAGCCCGCTCTTCACGGCGCTGTGGCCGCCGTAGACGATAAAGACCTTCGTGCCGCCGAAGTGCTTGACCGCCTCGCCGACGCGGGCCTCCGCGCCCTTGCCGAAATAGATCTTAGTCGGGCAGTAAAATTCAAATGCCTGCATGGAATGGGTCCTCCTTGTCTGCGTGCGGAATGGAGCGCACGCGGATTTTCTGCGCCTATGGTAGCACACCTGCGCGCACATTGCAAGAGGTCGAATGGGAGAGAAAAAGCGCATTTTTTGCGTGATTTTGTGTTGACATAATGAATGTGGATAACTCTGTGGAAACTGTGAATAACCCTGATTTTACAAGAAATTTACAGGTTGACGCTCGATTATTTTTTGACCGGTGCAAAAACTATTTGAGAATGCTGCGCGAGTTTTTAACAAGCGCGGAGCGCGGCGCGGGAGCGCATCAAAACACTTGCTATTGTGGGACGGAGCGGCTATAATATACAAGGAATAGTATCCTATGGAAACGGAGAAGACAAATGGCAAAGGCAGGAAAGAATTACGGCAACGAGAGCATTTCCTTACTCGAGGGCGCGGAGCGCGTGCGCAAGCGCCCGGGCGTTATCTTTGGCTCGGACGGACTGGACGGCTGCGAGCACGCGGTGTTCGAGATCCTCTCGAACTCCATCGACGAGGCGCGCGAGGGGCACGGCAAGGTCATCACGCTCACGCATTACGCCGACGGCAGCATCGAGGTGGAGGACAACGGGCGCGGCTGTCCCGTGGACTGGAACCCCAAGGAAAAGCGCTACAACTGGGAGCTCGTGTACTGCGAGCTCTACGCCGGCGGCAAGTACAACAATCTCGACGGCGACAACTATGAATATTCCCTCGGCCTCAACGGCCTCGGCGCCTGCGCGACGCAGTACGCCTCGCGCTATATGGATGTGACCGTCTGGCGCGACGGGAACAAATATTCCCTCCACTTTGAGCGGGGGCAGATCACCGGCAAAAAGGGCGAGGAGCTGAAGATCGAGCCGACCGACCGCGGCAAGAAGACCGGCACGCTCACGCGCTGGCTGCCCGATCTCGACGTGTTTACCGACATCAACATCCCCGCGTCGTATTTTACCGACGTGCTGCGCCGACAGGCGGTCGTCAACGCGGGCATCACGTTCCGCTTCCGCGACCAGGTGGGCGGAAAATTTGAGACGCAGGAGTTCCTCTACGAAAACGGCATTGTGGACTATGTGACCGAGCTGGCGGGCGAGGGCGCGCTGACCACGCCCGTCTTCTGGGAGACCGAGCGCCGCGGACGTGACCGCGAGGATAAACCGGAGTACAAGGTCAAGCTCTCCTGCGCGTGCTGCTTTTCCAACCGCGTGAACGTCATCGAGCATTACCACAACTCCTCGTGGCTCGAGCACGGCGGCGCGCCGGAAAAGGCGACTAAGACCGCCTTCGTCTACGCCATCGACAAATATCTCAAGGACAGCGGCAAGTATCAGAAGAACGAGAGCAAGATCACCTGGCAGGACGTGGAGGACTGCCTCGTGCTTGTGTCCAACAACTTCTCCACGCAGACGAGCTACGAGAACCAGACGAAGAAGTCCATCACGAACAAATTCGTGCAGGAGGCCATGACGGACTTTTTGAAGTCCCGCCTGGAGACCTACTTCATCGAGAACCGCGTCGAGGCGCTCAAGATCGCCGAGCAGGTGCTCATCAACAAAAGAAGCCGCGAGAGCGCGGAAAAGCAGCGGCTGAACATCAAGAAAAAGCTCTCCGGCAATATCGACATTTCCAACCGCGTGCAGAAGTTCGTGGACTGCCGCACGCGCGACGTGTCCCGCCGCGAAATTTATATCGTTGAGGGCGACAGTGCTCTCGGCAGCGTCAAGCTCTCGCGCGACGCGGAGTTTCAGGGCATCATGCCCGTGCGCGGCAAGATTCTGAACTGCCTCAAGGCCGACTACGCCCGTATTTTCAAGAGCGAGATCATCACCGATCTTCTGAAGGTGCTCGGCTGCGGCGTGGAGGTGCAGGGCAAGGCGGTCAAGGAGCTCAACGCCTTCGACCTCAACAATCTACGCTGGAGCAAGGTCGTCATCTGCACCGATGCGGACGTGGACGGCTTCCAGATCCGCACGCTGATCCTGACGATGATCTACCGTCTCTGCCCCACGCTCATCCGCGAGGGCTACGTCTACATCGCGGAAACGCCGCTCTTTGAGATCAACTGCGGCGACAAGACGTGGTTCGCCTACTCCGACAAGGAGAAGAACGACATCGTAAAAACGCTTGAGGGCAAGCGCTATAAGGTCGACCGCTCCAAGGGCCTCGGCGAGAACGACCCGGAGATGATGTGGCTGACGACCATGAACCCCGAAACGCGCCGCCTCATCAAGGTCATGCCCGAGGACGCGGAGGCGACCGCGCAGGTATTCGATCTGCTCCTCGGCGACAATCTGCAGGGCCGCAAGGACCATATCGCAGAGAACGGCTACAAGTATCTGGAACTGGCGGACATTTCGTAGGAGGGCGGAAAACGGGGCAAAGCCCTTGCAAAAGAGCGGCGTTTATGGTACGCTGAAGGAACAGGATACCCAATGGACCCACACAGGGAAGGAGAATGGAAAAATGAAAAAACTGATCGCTCTTCTGCTGGCGCTGATGTTGGCGCTGGCGCTGGCCGTCCCCGCAAGCGCGGCGGGCGAGGATATTGGCATCATCGGCGGAGCCGACGGTCCGACCTATATTCTCGTCAGCGCCGATCCGAAGGCTGCCGCGACGGTTTCAAAGGAACAGCGCGAGCAGAACATCAAGGCGCTCGGCGGCGTGGTCGGGCAGGTCAATGTGCTGCTGGGCGACCGATGCATTGCTTTCACCGACGCGGTACCCGAGGTGAAGAACGGGCGCACGATGGTGCCGCTGCGCGCCGCGCTGGAGGCGATGGGCGCAAGAATCGAATTTGACCAGGCCACCAAGACCGCCATCGTAACGGGTGAGAAGGCGAGCTTTACCCATGTTGTCGGCAGCGACGTCATCACGCGCGCCGACGGCTCGACGGTGAAGATGGACGTCCGCTCCTATGTGACGCCCTCCAACCGCACGATGGTGCCGGTACGCTTCTTCTCGCAGGTGCTCGGCTACGACGTGTTCTGGGACAACGGCTACCGCATGGCGTTCCTGCTCGACGAGGAGACCTTCGCGGAGAAGGTGGATAGCCGTCTCACCATTCTCAACGACTATCTGGCCGGAAATGCGAAGCGCTTTGACGCCTCCAAGAATTATAAGGAGGATGTGACCCTCTCCGGCACGGTCAAGGTCATCGACTCCATCAAGGGCGACCGCAGCTATCCGTATTCCGGCAAGGCGTCCGTGCTGCTGGGCAAGGACGGCATGAGCATGAGCCTGAGCGCCGACCTCGGCGATCTGGCGGAGCTCCTCGAGGGGCTTGGCGGAAAGCTGCCGGAGGCGTACCGCGCCTTGACCGTCAAGCCCGAGCTGGAGGCTATATTCTCTGATAAGCTCTACTTTAGGTCCCCGCTCCTTGACGCGGCGATGGCGAAGGTAGACGGCACGCAGGCCGTTTCCGGCGCATGGTACGCGACGGACGCTGTGATGAGCTTCGGCGACCTCTACGAGTCGATGTACGGCAGCAATGAGGACTACACCGTCGGCAAAGCCTTCTATGCCGCGATGAAGCAGGGCGACGCGAACGGGTTCTTTGAGAGCTGGAGCGGTACGGAGCAGCTTGCCGCCGCCGCGGTCGAGCTGTTCGGCGACGAGACCTTCACCAAGTCTGGCAGCGGCTATAAGTGGCACTTCGGCAAGGAGGAGCTTGCGATGCTGCTGGCAGAAGCCATCCCGGGCTTTATCGCGGACAGCGGCGTCGAGGAGCTGAGTATTGACCTGACGATGCGCAGCGACGGCGGCGTGGAGCTCAAGTACACAGCGTCGACGAGCATTAATGAGGAAGCGGCGCTTCGCATCGACTACACGTTCGCCGGCAACAGCAGTCGTATGACCGCCAAGGGAACGGTGCAGCTGCGCAATATCTGTGATGTGCGCTTTGACGCGGCGGTCAGCGTCCGCGCGACGAGCGAAAAGCCGCTCACGGCTCCGCCCGCAGGCGCGACGATCATCACGCTCCCCCCAGTAATGCCGATCGCGGCATAAAGAAAAGAGAGAAGGAAGGCGCACTCGGATCCGAGCGCGCTTTCCTTCTCTTTTGCCTTATTCGATGCCGAGGACCTTGTAGTCCTTGTCCTCCACCGCCTTCTTGAGCGCGGCGTCGTCCACGGGGGACTGCAGCGTCACGACGGCGGTGCCGGCGGTGTGACTGACCTCGGCGTCCACGACCTCGGGAATGGCCTCAAGCGCCTTTCTGACGGCCGCCTCGCAATGGGCGCACATCATGCCTTCGATCTTCATCGTCTTTTTCATGGTTTCTTTCTCCTTTTTCGTTGTAGTTTTTTCTTCTGCCGGTGCTGTGTTTGCAGAGGCAGGCTTTTTTCTGCGCTTATGATCGTGCTTTGGGTCGCGGAGCTTGAAGAGATTCAGCCGCAGGGCGTTGGACACCACGCAGAAGCTCGACAGGCTCATCGCCGCTGCGCCGAACATGGGGTTGAGCGTCAGCCCCAGCGGGACGAACACGCCTGCAGCCAGCGGGATGCCGAGCGTGTTGTAGAAAAACGCCCAGAAGAGGTTCTGGTGGATGTTGCGCAGCGTCGCGCGGCTCAGACGGATGGCGGCGGGCACGTCGCTCAGACGGCTCTTCATCAGCACCACATCCGCCGCGTCGAGCGCTACGTCCGCGCCCGCGCCGATGGCGATGCCCACGTCCGCGCGGGTGAGCGCGGGAGCGTCGTTGATGCCGTCGCCGACCATAGCGACCTTGCCGCGCTCGCGCAGGCGGCGGATCTCCGCTTCCTTGCCGTCGGGCAGTACGCCGGCGATCACGCGGTCCACGCCCGCGGCGGCGCCGATGGCGCGCGCCGTGCGCTCGTTGTCGCCCGTGAGCATGACGACCTCGATGCCCATATTCCGCAGCTCGCGCACGGCCTGCGGGCTGTCGGGCTTGATGACGTCCGCCACGGCGATGACGCCGAGAAGCCTGCCGTTTTCGCTGAAGAGCAGCGGCGTTTTGCCGTCCTCCGCAAGCGCCTCACAGCGCGCCCGCATGGCGGGGGAGACCTCCGCCGCGGCGGAAACGTAGGCGAGACTGCCGCCGCAGAGCGACTGCCCGTTCCGCACGGCGGTCAGCCCGCTGCCGGAGAGCGCCCGGAAGTCCGTGACCTCATCCGCGGTCAGGCCGTCGGCTTGCGCCCTGGCGAGGATCGCGCGGGCGAGCGGATGCTCGCTCTTCTGCTCGAGCGCAAGCGCCGCGCGAAGCAGCTCTGCTTTGCTTACACCGTCTGCGGGAAGAAGCTCGGTGACCTGCGGCTCGCCCGCAGTGATGGTGCCGGTCTTGTCCAGCGCGACGATGTCCACGCGACCCGTCTCCTCCAGCGATGCGGCGGTTTTGAAGAGGATGCCGTTCTTCGCGCCCAGTCCGCTGCCGACCATGATGGCGACGGGCGTGGCGAGCCCCAGCGCGCAGGGACAGCTGATGACGAGCACGGAAATGCCGCGCGCGAGGGCGAAGCCGACGCTCTGACCGAGAAGCAGCCACACGACGGTCGTCACCGCCGCGATGGCAATGACGGCCGGCACGAATACGCCGGAGACCCTGTCCGCAATCTTTGCGATGGGGGCCTTGGTCGCGGCGGCGTCGCTGACCATCTGAATGATCTGCGAAAGCGTGGTGTCCTCGCCGACGCGCGTGGCGCGGCAGCGCAGGAAGCCGGACTGATTGACCGTCGCAGCGGAGACCATGTCGCCCGCGACCTTGTCCACCGGCAGGCTCTCGCCCGTCAGCGCCGCCTCGTTGACGGCGCTTGCGCCGTCAAGCACCACGCCGTCCACGGGAATGCTTTCACCGGGGCGGACCACGAAGATGTCATCCTTCTGCACCTGCTTGATGGGGACCTCAAGCTCCCGGCCGTCGCGTTCGACCGTCGCGGTCTGCGGGGCAAGCTTCATCAGGCCCTTGAGCGCGTCGGTCGTGCGGCCCTTGGAGCGGGCCTCGAGCATCTTGCCGACGGTGATGAGCGTGAGGATCATGGCGGCGGACTCGAAGTAGAAGTCCATCATGTAGGCCATCACGGCCTCCGTGTCGCCGCGCACCTGTGCGCCGGTCATGGCGAAGAGGGCGTAGGTGCTGTAGCCGAAGGCTGCCGTCGCGCCGAGAGCGACAAGCGTATCCATGTTCGGCGCGCGGCGCCACAGGCTCTGGAAGCCGCTGATGAAGAATTTCTGGTTGATGACCATGACGGCGACCGTTAAAAGCAGCTGGGTCAGGCCCATCGCCACATGGTTGTCCGTGTAGAACGCGGGCAGCGGCCAGCCCCACATCATGTGTCCCATCGAAAAATACATCAGCACGAGCAGGAAGCCGAGCGACCAGAGCAGCCGGCGCTTCAGCTTCGGCGTTTCGTGATCCTCCAGCGCGGCCTCCGCCTCGGCAGCGCTCGGCGCGGCTTTGCCCGCGCCCTTTAAGGACGCGCCGTAGCCCGCCGCCTGCACGGCGGCGATGATGTCCTGCGGCGCGGCGGCGCCCTCCACGCCCATCGAGTTCGTCAACAGGCTCACCGAGCAGGACGTGACGCCCGGGACCCTGCTCACCGCCTTTTCGACCCGGGCCGAGCAGGCGGCGCAGCTCATGCCGGTCACATTGTATTGTGTCATTGCGTGTTCCTCGGTTCTGTGAAATTGCGGTTAGGTTGTGCGCTTTTCACTCATTTCATGAGCTTTTGAAGCGTCGTCACCAGCTCGTCGATCGTCTCGTCCCTGCCGGCGCGGATATCCTCCGCCACGCAGGTGCGGATGTGTGCGGCAAGCAGCTCCTTGTTGAAGGCGTTGACCGCCGCGTTGACTGCCGCGGCCTGCACTAAAATGTCGGGACAGTACGCGCCGGACTCCACCATGCTGCGGATGCCGCGGATCTGCCCCTCGATGCGGTTGAGCCGGTGAATGAGCTTTTTGTACTCCTCCGGCGAGCGCTCCTTTTTGCGCTGCGAGCAGCGGCAGCATTCCGATCGGTCCATATACCGTGCCTCCCTGATAGCGATATACCCCTTGGGGGTATCTGCACTATATACCCCTATGGGGTATTTGTCAAGGGGAAAAAAGAGAAAAGGTCTCAGGACCCTTTCTCTTCCTTTTTGTCAATGATGGTCGCGGTGGCGCGCACGCGGCGCAGATCGAAGTCCCGCACGTTCCAGCGCTCGATGAGGTCGCTGATCTGCCCCTCGGCCTCGGCAATCTCCTCCTCGAACGCGCGGGCGGAGATGCGCAGCGCGCCGTGACCGAGGATGATGACCTGCTCCATGTTGTCCGACGTGGCGACGCGGACGCGGTGGTTTTTGCCGAGGTCGTAGGTCGCGCGCTCGATGTAGCTGTCGGCGGTCTGCGCCTCCTTGGTGTAGACGATGTAGATGCCGTTTTTCTTTTCCATCGAGCCGGGATTGCCCTTGACCTTGTAAGCGTCGAAGACCAGAATGATCTCGCATCTGCGCCAGCCGCGGTAGTTGGCGAGGATGCCCGCGAGCGCCTCGCGCGCGGCGGCGACGTCCTGCGCGGCGAGCTTTTTGAGCGCGTCCCACGCGAAGATGATGTTGTAGCCGTCCACGAGCAGATACTCGGGACCGGTCTTCTGATTTTTGATGTTATAGCGCGTCTCGTCGAGCGCGGTGCGCGCGGGCGCGCGCTTTGGCTCGAACGCGCGGCGCTCGACCTTGCCGTAGGTGCTCTCGAAGATGGCGAGCAGCTCCTTGTCCTCGGCGGCGGAGCCGGAGGACGCGCGGCTGCGTGTCGGCATGGGTTCGGCGGCTTCAACAGGACGCTCCTGCAGAATGCAGGGGACGTGCGCGCAGGCCTTGACCTCGTTCCACGGAACGTAGACGCCCGCGCCGTGCTCGCAGAACACCGAGCCGGTGGGGTTTTCCGCGTCGCGCTCGGGATCATAGCCGATGGCGGCGATGACGCTCTCCGCGTCCGCGCAGGGCTCGTAGCCGCGCAGGGTGCAGCTCAGACGTCCGCGTCCGCGGGTGTAGGCCGCGACCTCACGCGCGTAGCTGCGCAGTCCCTTGACCGGCGCGAAGCCGGTGAGCACCGTTTCTCCGCCGACCGTTTCCGGTGCGTCCGCCGAGCCGCCCATCGCGGCAAGGTCGGTCATCGCGCGGCCCACGCACTCCGGCGGCAGCTCGAGACGGAAATCATAGAACGGCTCGAGCAGCACGCTCTCGGCCTGCATGAGGCCCTGGCGCACCGCCCGGTAAGTGGCCTGGCGGAAGTCGCCCCCCTCGGTGTGCTTGGGGTGGGCCCGGCCGGAGAGGAGGGTGATGCGCAGGTCGGTGATGGGGGCGCCGGTGAGGACCCCCCGGTGGGTCCGCTCGGCCAGGTGGGTGAGGATGAGCCGCTGCCAGTTCCGGTCCAGCAGATCTTCGCTGCAATCCGCCGCAAACTGAAGTCCACTTCCCTGCTCCCCCGGTTCCATGAGAAGATGTACTTCCGCATAGTGGCGCAGCGGTTCGAAGTGTCCCACTCCTTCTACCGTATTGGCAATGGTTTCCTTATATACAATATTTCCAGCACCGAATTCCACAGCTGTTTGGAACCGTTCCTGAATCAGGCTTTTCAGGATTTCAATCTGAACCTCTCCCATAACCTGCGCCTGAATTTCCTGCAGCCTTTCATCCCATACAATATGAAGCTCCGGCTCCTCCTCTTCCAGCTGGCGCAGCCTGGGGAGCATCACCGGAACCGG
>ERZ773224.622-NODE-622-length-49573-cov-4.352579_pt1 | contig 49573 bp, 39 predicted proteins | sample MGYA00580526_ERZ773224 | MGnify/ENA primary metagenome ERZ773224 (study PRJEB29015, sample SAMEA2737743) | human gut metagenome | biome: human gut; feature: human-associated habitat; material: faeces | place: China | collected 2012 ... | reverse complement strand
ACCAACGTGGGGATCACCATGACTATACTGCCCGCGGTCTTTCCTGCCGCCAGTGCATATATGGCATAGGGCAGATATTTTCTGATCTTAAATCTTCTGGATATGATCGGGAACACATTTAACACCTCTGTCAGTGCACCTGCCAGACAGCCTACAAATATCCCTCCAAACAGTGCCAGGATAGCAAACCCAAAAAGAGTAAGGGGAATCCTTATGGTAAATATATAGATGACATTTCCAAGGGCTGCTCCGTATGCAAGAAGATTTTCCACGAGCATATAATGTCTGTTGTACTGTATTTTGCTCAAAAGCTTTGGAAATATACCGATCATGGATATAAATGCAAAATATCCGGCAGCTATGGCTGCACCACCTGCCATTGCGGCAAATGCCAATAAAATATAAGCTGGATTCATTTTTCAGGTCTCCTGTCCATATCTGTGATAATAGTCTGGTTCACGTCCTGCTCGTACTTTCTTAACTGCACCTGGAGAGGCGTTGGTTCGTCTGTGAACTTCTTGGCTGCACCATGGTTGAAGAAAATGATTATCCCGAGAAACAGGCCTATTGAATAGAACATTCCTGCGATGGATATTCCTGCTTCATCGCCTCCTACAAAGAGATCCTGCATAAGCTCAAGCTGCCCCACAAGATTTACGTCAGAGTTATAGGACATTATGGAGAATGCCGCTCCGAAGAAGGCAATGAAACATAATCCGATGAATTTGAGGATCTCCTTTACGTTCACATTTGAATCGGAAGCCTCATAATAAATGATGGTATCAGGCTCGCCCAGATTGATTATGTCTACATCAGCAAACATTGAGGTGAGGGTTGTGACCACATCAAGAATTGATATTATATGTTGTTTTTTTCCTTTTTCTTTAAATTTGTATACCTCTATCTTGTCTGCGGCAAATGCTATATCTGGATTATCCGAATATATCTCCGCCATGTCCTTTAGAAGTACCTTTCTCTCGTTTACTTTTACGCTCTGTTTAGGTTTTATATAAAGTAGATCAGCCATAATATTAATTTTCCTCTCTGAAGATTTTTATTTTAAATCACTATATCTTTCATTAAGGTTTATTATCTGTATGATCCCGATTTTTATTCTTTTGGCTTATACCATATTTCTTAATTTCTCTATTATTTTTTTCTCATACCTGCTTACCTGCACCTGGGAAAAGCCCAGCCGCCTTCCGGTATCTGACTGGGACATTTCCCTGAAATACCGGAGTTCTATAAGCCTGTATTCCTCCTCTGAAAGGTTCGCCATAAGCTCATCTACCAATAACTTATCCATAAGCTTCTCTTCCCGGTCTTCGCCTTTTACTTCCATGACACCGGGATTGTCAAAGGACTCCACAGGTCTCGCGGCTTCCATAGCCATGGTTATCTCCTCAGGCTCTATGTTCAGGGCTTCGGCTATCTCCGACAGCTCCGGCTCCCTGCCCTTTTGTTTAATGTATGTATCCCTGTATGCATATATCTTCCCATATATTTCCTTCAGGCTGCGGCTCACCTTTATGGTGCCGGAATCCCTGAAAAATCTTTTGATTTCTCCGGTTATCATGGGCACCGCATAGGTAGAAAACTCCACTTCGTATTTCATGTCAAATCTGTCTATGGCCTTTATGAGGCCTATTGTTCCTATGGATACTATATCCTCAAGCTCACAGCCTCTTCCTGTAAATCTCCTTGCAATGCTCCACACAAGCCCCATGTTGCCCATAACAAGCTTGTCTTTGGAATCTTTGTCACCTTCTTTTGCTCTGACTAACAATTCCAAATTATTCTCCATCTGTCTCCCTGTCTGAGTTTCCCACTTTCTTTTTCATTTTTACCGTGGTTCCCTTACCCGGTTCTGATTCTACTGCCAGCTCATCCATGAATGCCTCCATAAATGAAAATCCCATACCGCTTCTTCCCTTGTCCGGCTTGCTGGTGTACATTGGCTCCATTGCCTTTTTTATATCTTCTATACCCTTGCCGCAATCGATTATCCAAACCTCAAGAGTACGCTCCTCCACATCTGTAACCGCTTTTATGATTATCCTGCCTTCCCCTTCATCATATCCGTGTACAATGGCGTTAGTAACAGCCTCTGATACCGCTGTCTTAACATCTGCCACCTCTTCAAGTGTCGGGTTGATTCTGGTCATAAACGATGCCACAACCACCCTTGCAAAGCTCTCGTTTCTTGGATCACTTTCTATTTCTAAACTCATTTCATTTCTATTCATAGACTTCACATATTCCCCAATCCATATTTTTTACAGATTTCTTATTCCTTTTCAAAGGATTTTGCCAAATAAAATAAACATATCAGGTCTGGTAAACAAAACTGCCGTGAGCCTTGGCGTATGCCTCCTCAATATCTGCCGCCCGGTTCACGATCCTGTATATCCCTGACATTGTAAGTATCTTCTTCATCTGTTCTGATTCATTAATTATGTAAACTAGTCCTTTCCGATCATAGACATCCCTGAACCGCCTGGTTATAAGCCCTATGCCCGAGCTGTCCATCATCCTTGTATGTTCAAAATCAAAGATCACGTATTTTACCCTTTTATCTGAGAACACCTCCCTGGTATTTTCTATAATGCCGGTGGCTACATAATCATCCACCTCTGAAGGCAGTCTTATTATTACAGTATCTCCAATTTTTTCACAATTATTCATGATACCTGCTTTTCCCCCTTCTTTTTTGATCGTAAATAATAAGAAAAGGACAAATGAAATTGATCATTTGTCCTTAGTATCGTTGATATTGTCAATCCAATATCTATATTTGATTTTCAGCATCTGTATTCTCTCTATCCAACGGATCCATCATCCGGTATTACTGAATCGCCGTCTCCGGCACCGGTTCCATCTCCGATTCCCGTGTCGGTGCCATCACCTGTACCGCCTTCAGAATAAGGGTTTTCGGTGGTAGTATCCGTAACTCCGTCACCTGCGGCATTGTTGGTCTTTGCCTTTGTGGACGCCACTGTGTAGTATATGGAGTCCGGACAGTTAGTTGTCAGATTTGTAAATGCAGTAACTGCATTCTCATACTGTCCGAGCTTCTCATAACAGAGTCCTGCATAGAACAGAAGCTCGTCATAGTTCTCATTTGTCTCCATAAGCTTCTCAAATGATGTAAGAGCCCCCTCATAGTCACCATCTATATACTTCTTGACGGCAAGCTGCATACTTACCTTATCTTCATTTGAAAGTATCTTGCTGTTTGCCTTGTAGTCATCTATGGTGGCATTTGCCTGGTCAAGCTCAGACTGTATAGACTTAACCTCATTCTCAAGAGACGAGATCTTAACATTCTTATCAGCTATCTGCTCACTGAAGGTTATCTTCAATTCCTTGCTGGTATTGTCATTACTCTTCTGCCTCTGAGGCATTACGAGAAAAAACATCACTGCCACGCCAAGTACTATTCCGGCAATAACGTAGGCCATGGAGTATTTGTAGAAATTAATATCCTTATAGTGTCCCACAGGAACTACACTGTCATCAGCCTTGGCAAGAGGCTTACCGGTCTCCACATATGCATGAGGCTCGTCTGTAGTGAAAAGAATGTCTGCATCATAATCGTCTTCAGGAAAATCCCTGTAATCCATCACATCGGAATCCGGCACTCCCATTTCGTTAAAGTACCTTACCGCAAGAGGATTTGTCCTGTCTATCTTTATTACCCTCTTTAAGGCCTTCTTCGCCTTGTCATACCTTCCGGCGTCAATGTTAAGCAGGGCAAATAACAGATACCCATCTACAAACTTTCCATTATCCGAAAGCACCTTCCTAAGCTGTATAAATGCAAGATCCTTGCTTCCCTGTCTTGCATAGTTAAGTGCCTGATTGTACTTTCTTGCCACATTATTGGTTGCCTCAAGCTTGTGAGGATTTGCCTTTACTTCCTTTATGTATCTCTTGGCAACATTTCTTCCGTCAAAGAGATTGACGCTGATGACCCATTCGTTTAAAGCCTCAACCACTTTACCTGTTTCGTAATATACAAGTCCCAGAAGGTTTCTGGCGTCAATGTTCATCTTGTCATATTTAAGGGAAACGGTAAGTGCTGCTGCCGCCCCTGTCATATCTCTGACCTTTGCTTTATCAAGCCCTATATTGTAATAAAATTTAGATGTATTGATAGCCTTGTTGACATACTCGCTCTTTAAGCCACACTGACTGCAGTATCCTGTAACAAGTATCTGTCCGCCACATCTCTTACAGTATAAAACATCTGCCATACTATTCCTCTTTCTCCTTGGTGACTCTCATCATTTCCTGCATGATGTCAGTGAAATCCTTAAGGTCATTGTTATATATAGCATCTTCCGCCTGATCTAACTCAAGTATCGGGCGAAACTTCTTGACTTCTTCATCAAAATTTATCATGATCCATGTTCCCTTCCTGTTATTTTATCATTATATCCTATGCACTCTGCTCCATTTATCAAGCCATTTCTTAACCTCTCCTACAAGGTAAAGGGATCCTACACAATACACGTTGCAGCCGCTTTTTTCCTTTATATCCATTGCCATCTCCATGGCACCGGCTACATCCGCGGCCTCCGTAACCCCGGTCTCTGTCCTGCTTTTAAACAGCTCTGCTATGGTGTGGATATCCGCCTTCCGATGCTCGGATACATTTGTCACTATAATGTGTTCAAAGGACAGCCTGCCTGTAAGTATATCTATCATACTTTCGTATTCCTTATCCTTAACTACAGCGAATACCAGCAGCTTCCTGTCTCCTCTGTACATACGCTCCATTGTATCGCAATAGGATGTAACAGCCTCAACATTATGAGCTCCGTCTACATACACTCCCGGAAGTATCTCCTCCATTCTGCCCTCCCAATAAAAGGAAAGCAGCCCTTCAGATAATATCTGAAGCTCTCTTTCACCTATATTCTTCATCAGTAAGCTGTATGCAACAACTGCCAGACAGGCATTCTCAACCTGGTACAGTGCCGTTGCTCCGAGTTTCAGATGAACATACTTATAATATCCATTATGAAATGAAAAATCAATGGTTTTGTGTCCCAAACTGTTTATTATATAGTTGGTTTTTTCGACCGGATAGAAGGCTGCCCCCCGGCTTTCTGCCTGTTTTTCTATTACCGCCTTCACCTGTGGATCCCTGTCGAAATAAATGACAGGCACACCCGGCTTTATGATACCTGCCTTCTCTGCCGCGATCTTCTCCAGTGTATCCCCGAGATATTCCATATGGTCATAGCCTATGGAGGTTATGATGGTAAGCTCCGGCTCCACTATGTTGGTGGCGTCAAGTCTTCCTCCCATGCCGGTTTCATATATTATATAATCAACCTTCTGCTCATTAAAGTAAACCGCAGCCATGGCGAACATTACTTCAAAGAAGGATGGATGCACGGTGAACTTTTCCTTCACCCGGCAGAACACTCTGGCAAAATCTTCGTCTGAAATTATCTCATCATTTATCCTTATCCTCTCATTTATCTTCACCAGATGAGGGGATGTGAATAATCCTACCCGGCAGCCCGACTTCATTAAAAGAGTTGCCAGCATTTTACAGGTGCTTCCCTTTCCGTTGGTTCCCGCCACATGTATTATGTGGGGATGTTTCTCGGGATTTCCTAAACGAGCAAGAAGACCGGCAAGGTTCTCCCTGCCAATCTTCTGTGCAAACATGGGTATATCAAGTATATATTTTACTGCTTCTTCGTAACTGAGCATTGCTTTTTACCTGCCATTTATTATCTGTTATCTACCTTCTCAGGATACAGGTCATGGTTTGAAAGCCTGTTCCAGGCTACCTCTTCCCACTTTGTTCCCGGTCTTCCGTAGTTACAATATGGGTCTATTGATATTCCTCCCCTTGGAGTGAATTTGCCCCACACCTCTATATACTTTGGATCCATAAGCTTTATAAGATCCTTCATAATAACATTCATGCAGTCCTCATGGAAATCTCCATGATTTCTGAAGCTGAACAGATACAGCTTCAATGATTTGCTCTCAACCATCTTCACATCCGGTACATAAGATATATATACTGTTGCGAAGTCCGGCTGTCCTGTTATAGGACAGAGACTTGTGAACTCAGGGCAGTTAAACTTAACAAAGTAATCATTTTCCTGGTGCTTATTTATAAAAGTCTCAAGAACCTCAGGACAGTAATCTGTCTTGTATGCTACATTTTTATTTCCAAGGAGACTGATATCTCCCATCTCACTCTTATCTCTGCTCATACGAACCTCCATACTACTTCACAAGAGCTGCCGAAACACACTTGATAAGTATCTTGACTGCCTCGTCACACTGCTCCTTATTGGCTATAAGCGGTGGTGCGAGTCTGATGATGTTGTCTCTTACAGCTGTTATGAGAAGTCTGTTCTCAACCGCCTGGTGCTTCACCTCAAAGGCAATAGGTTCTCTGAATTCAACACCTACCAAAAGGCCTTTACCTCTTATCTCCTTTACGCATGGAAGAGCCTTAAGCTGCTCCATGAAGTAGGCTCCTACTTCTTTCGCATTTGCCGCAAGATTGTTGTCCATGATCTCCTCTATCTCTGCAAGGGCTGCCGCACAGCATACAGGATTGGCTGCATATGTTGAACCGTGGGCACCCGGGGTAAATGCACTGGCGAACTTTTCTGTTGTACACATGGCACCTATCGGCATACCGCCGCCGATAGCTTTTGCCATTGATACTGCGTCAGGCTTAACACCATACTCCATATATGCCATTATATCGCCTGTACGTCCCCATCCGGTCTGTACCTCGTCAAATAATAAGAGCATATCGTTCTCATCACAGAACTTTCTTAAGCCCTGGAGGAATTCCTTTGTGGCAGGATATACGCCGCCCTCGCCCTGGACAGGCTCAACCATGATGGCTATTGTATCCTTTGTACACTTACTCTTGAAGTCCTCAAGATTGTTGTACTCTGCATATGTGAAGCCCGGAAGCATCGGCTTGAAGCCTATCTGACATGCATTGTCAGGCTGGCCTGTAGCTGAAAGTGCCCCGTAGGTTCTGCCGTGGAAGCTGTTCTTTGCTGTTACGATATGGTAACGGTCAGGACCGTAGTTGTCTGTTCCGTACTTTCTGGCAAGCTTTATCATAGCTTCATTTGCCTCTGTACCTGAGTTCTGGAATACGATCTTCTCCATTCCGATAGTGTCGCACACTTTCTTGGCAAGAAGGAGCATAGGAAGTGTATAGGCATAATTTGAAGCATGTATTACCTGCTTACACTGGGTAGCAATGGCCTCTGCCACCTTCTTGTTACAGTTACCTGTGCTGTTTACCGCAATTCCTCCGAAGAAGTCCAGATAACGGTCTCCGTTTTCTGCGTATACATACATGCCGTCTCCCTGTTCCTCAATGAACTCCCATCTTCTTGTTTTCTCTGTAAGATAGGTGTCCGCCATCTCTAAAAGCTCTTCTCTTGTATATCCTGTGTCACTGACCTTCATTGACTGTTCCTCCTTGACATATTGTTTTTACATTTTTTGTTTTTATATTGCAATTTTGCATTTTATGTTTTTTAATTTAATATTTTATATCATAATTTCCGCAGATTAATGTTCAAGCCCTGCAGATCAATAATCAAGCCATGCATGTTAATTGCAGGCTGTGCATATTAATGGGCGAACTGTGAATTATACAAATTCGTATAGAAGCCGTTCATTGCAAGCAATGTTTCGTGATTTCCCTGCTCTATGATATGTCCGTCCTTCATAACAAGGATAACATCTGACTCCTTAATGGTAGAAAGTCTGTGGGCAACCACGAAGCTTGTCCTACCCTTCATCATCTTGTTAAATGCTCTCTGAATCCTTATCTCTGTTCTTGTGTCTATGGATGAGGTTGCCTCATCAAGAATAAGCATAGGCGGAAGATCAAGCATTACCCTTGTGATACAGAGAAGCTGCTTCTGTCCCTGGGAGAGATTTCCTCCGTCCTCTGTTATCATCGTATCATATCCCTTCGGAAGCCTCTTTATAAAGCTATGGGCATGGGACTGCTTCGCTGCCTCTATGATCTCTTCATCTGTGGCATCCGGTCTTCCATATGCAATATTTTCTTTTATAGTACCTGACTTAAGCCATGTCTCCTGGAGCACCATTCCGTAATTCTCCCTAAGGCTGTGCCTTGTAACATCCTTTATATCATGGCCGCTTACAGCTATGCTTCCCGAATCCACATCATAAAATCTCATAAGAAGATTTATTACTGTACTCTTACCACAGCCTGTAGGTCCTACTATGGCTATCCTTGCTCCCGGCTTAACGTCAAGATTAAGATCCCTGATAAGCTCCTTACTCTTATCATATGAGAAATCAACATCTGTAAGCTTAACACTTCCCGATACATCCTTAAGTACTACCGCATCGCTCTTGTCTGCTATCTCTGCCTCCTCGTCAATAAGCTCAAATACTCTGGCTGCTGACGCCATAGCGTTCTGAAGCTCCGTAACGACGCCTGAGATCTCGTTAAATGGCTTTGTATATTGGTTCGCATAACTTAAGAAGCTTGATAACTGACCTACTGTTATACGTCCCTTTATTGCCATTACAGCACCTATTATACCAACACCCGTATACACAAGGCTGTTTACAAATCTTGTTACAGGATTGGTTGTTGACGAGAAGAACGTAGCCTTAAGTCCTGCCACATTAAGTCTGTCATTTACCTCGTTAAACCTGTCATTTACCCTATCCTCCATAGAGAAGGCTGTTACAACCTTCTGGTTTTCCACCATTTCATTTACTATGGAGGTAAGTTCACCCTTTATCTCCGACTGCTTCTTGAACATGTTGTAAGTCTTTTTTGCTATAAATGACGCTGCAAATAATGATACAGGAGTTATAACTACTACAACCACTGTGATTATCCTGTTGATTGAAAGCATGAACACCAGTGTTCCCACTATGGTCATTACACCTGTAAATAACTGGGTGAAGCCCATTAAGAGTCCGTCTGAGAACTGATCTACGTCTGCTATTATCCTGCTGACGATATCTCCGTGAGTATGTGAATCCACATATGAAAGCGGCAACCTTGACAGCTTGTCAAATGCCATTGTCCTTACATCATTTACAACCTTGTAGGTTATCCTGTTGTTGATTATGTTCATGAGCCACTGGGCAATGGCTGTGATGGCAACTACCACCACCAGCTTCACAAGCACCGCCTTTAATCCGTCGAAATCAACGTTGCCTGCTCCGACTATCTTGTCCACACCATTTCCCATAAGGATAGGCGCATACAATGTAAGTACAACTGAAACGGCTGCACATATCAGTGAAAATACCACCAGCACCGAATACTTCTTAATGCACTTAAGTATCCTCTTAAGTGTCTGTTTATTCTGATCTTTATTCTCAAGCTTTGCTAATTTTCTGCTGCTCATAGTATCACCTTCCCATCTCTTTTTCTGAAAGCTGTGACATACAAATCTCTTTGTATACCTCACACTGATCTATGAGTTCCTTATGTGTGCCTATTCCACACACCTCACCATCGTCAAGAACAATGATCTTATCTGCTCCCATTATGGTTGACGCTCTCTGGGATACGATAAATACTGTACTTTCCTTTATCCTTGTTGATATTGCCTTTCTTAGGGCTGCGTCTGTTGCGAAGTCAAGGGCAGATGCACTGTCGTCAAGGATAAGTATCTCAGGCTTCTTCACAACAGCTCTTGCTATTGTAAGCCTTTGCTTCTGTCCACCTGAAAGGTTCTTACCTCCCTGGGTAATCTTAAACTCTATGCCGCCATCCTTGCTTTCTACAAATTCCTTTGCCTGAGCGATATCAAGAGCTTCCATGATCTCCTCATCTGTGGCGTCATTCCTGCCGTATCTCATGTTCTCTGCTATGGTTCCTGCAAATAAAACTGCCTTCTGGGGAACCACACCAACTCTGGCTCTTAAATCCTTAAGGTCATAATCCTTTACATCTACTCCATCCACAAGAACCTGGCCCTCTGTGGCATCGTAAAATCTCGGAATAAGATTTACAAGGGAGCTCTTTCCTGAACCGGTACCGCCTATGATACCTACAGTCTCTCCATGCCTCACAGTGAAGTCAAGACCTGTAAGGGAGTCGGCTCCCGAACCCTTATACTTAAGGTTTACATTCTTAAAGGTTACGCAGTCTGTAGCTTCTGCCCCGGTGTTTTCCCTGCCGTTTCCTGCCGCCAAGGCATTTTCTGTGGCGTATTTTCCTGATACAATAGAAGGCTCAGTGTCAAATACCGCACTGATACGCTTGCCGCAGGCAATGGACTTGGTAATGTTTATGATGAGATTTGCAAGCTTAACCAGCTCCACAAGTATCTGTGACATATAGTTCACAAGAGCTACAACCTGACCCTGGGTAATGATACCCTTATTGGCCTGGCCACCTGCTATCCATATGATGGCAACAGTGGCAAGGTTTATGATCACGTAAGTAACAGGATTTAAGAAGGCTGATATCTTTCCTACAAATAGCTGCACCTTCATGAGCTCATCTGTAGCTCCGTCAAACTCGGCAAATTCCTTCTCTTCCCTGTTAAAGGCCCTTATCACTCTTGCACCGGAAAGGTTCTCTCTGGTTAAAAGGGTAACTCTGTCAAGCCTGTTCTGTACCTTCTTAAACAGTGGGATCGTAATGAGCATTATACCGAATACCACCACTGAAAGTGCCGGTATTGTGACAACGAAGGTCATGGCTGACTTCACGTCTATGGTAAATGCCATTATCATTGCACCAAACACTATAAACGGTGATCTTAAGAACAATCTCAGCACCAGATTGACACCTGTCTGTATCTGGTTGATATCACTGGTCATTCGTGTAAGTAATGTTGATGTTCCTATTGTATCTATCTCAGTGTATGATAATGAAGTTATGTGCTTAAACAATGCACTTCTGAGCCCTGTACCAAAGCCTGTTGCTGCCTTGGCCGAGAAGTACTGGGCTGTCAATGAACAGGTAAGACCTATAACACCAAGGAGCACCATAACAAGACACATCCTGAGGACATAGCCCATATCCTTATTGTATATACCAACATCAATTATCTTCGCCATAACAAGAGGGACAAATAATTCAAAGCACGCCTCCAGCATCTTAAACAGGGGTGCCAGAACCGTTTCCTTTCCATATCCCTTTAAATACGATAAAACCTTCTTCATTTACTTTCCTCTCATGCTCCAAACATCAGCCCATTTAAATCCAGCTATTTAAAATTTGCCTGTACGTATTTTTTCCATAATCTGTTTCTTGTATATAAATGCGTTAAAGGGCGTACATAAACGCCCTTCAACAAAACATATTCCAAGCGGCACAAACACCAGCCGTATATGTAAAAAACAGTGTAAAAACGCCTGATACCGATTATTCTTCCTCAGGAAGATTTGCATTGTGATATACTGCCTGTACATCATCGTCATCATCAAGCATATCAATGATCCTTGTGAACTTCTTCACTGCCTCAGGATCTGTAAGATCTACATAGTTCTGAGGTATCATTGTAACCTCTGCCTCAGCCATCGGTATTCCCTGCTTCTCAAGTGCTTCTCTTACCTCTGAGAAATTCTCAGGTGTTGTGAGCACCTCAAAGCTGTCGTCATCCTCCACAACATCCTCTGCACCTGCGTCAAGAGCGGCCATCATAAGGTCATCTGCGTCCATATCGCACTCTTCCTTGGCAATGATGATCTGTCCCATCTGGTCGAACATGTATGATACACAACCTGTTGTTCCTACATTTCCGCCGCCTTTTGTGAAGCAGTTACGGACATTCGCCGCTGTTCTGTTCTTGTTATCTGTAAGTGCATCTACAATAATGGCTGTTCCGTTAGGACCATATCCTTCATATGTACATGTAACGTAGTTTACTGAATTGGCATCTCCTGCTGCACGCTCGATACCTCTCTTGATGGTATCGTTAGGCATGTTGTTGGCCTTTGCCTTTGCTATAACATCACGGAGCTTGCTATTATTCTCAGGGTTAGCTCCCCCCTCTTTTACTGCAATAACGATTTCCTTACCGATGATTGTGAATATCTTTCCCTTTGCTGCGTCATTCTTCTCTTTCTTGTGTTTGATGTTTGCAAATTTTGAATGTCCTGACATCTTTATTACTCCTCACTTGTCTGTAATGTTTCTTATTTTTCTCATATATATGTCGCTATAAAATACAACCGTCCACTATATTAACACTATACAGAAGATTTTTCAACCTTAGTAATCCTCACCTTATCTATCATCTTATTTTTGTGACCTGTGGTGATGAACCTGTATCCCTGATACTCTATCTGTATATCCTCGTGTTCAAAGGGAAGTCTTCCCAGCTCATACAAAAGAAAGCCATTGATAGTCTGGAAATCCTCATCCGGAAATTCAATGCCCAGAAGCTCTGATATCTCATCAAGCTCCGCAGTACCATCAACCACATAGTCATTTCCCACACGCCTGACCTCATCTTCCTCATCGTCGTATTCGTCAAATATATTTCCCACTATCTCTTCCAGAATATCCTCCATGGAGATAACTCCATCTGTCTGTCCGTATTCATCAGTGATGATTGCCATATGTATCTTGTCATTCTGCATCTGTTTAAACAGCTTGGATATATTTCGGGTTGGATGAACGAAATAAGGCTCCACCATGACCGACTCTACAAGACTCTCCTTGTGCTTAAGATACTCTCTGACAAAATCCTTGAAATAAACGATTCCCACAATATTATCTATATCACCATCATACACCGGATATCTTGAATAATTGTACTCCAGCATATCATCCATAATGTCAACAAGTCTGCAGCTCTTGTCAAATGCAACCACATTGGTACGAGGTGTCATAACATCCCTGGCTTCCTTCTCAGAGAACTCAAAGATATTCGTTATCATCTCTTTCTCATCATCCTCAATAAGCCCTTGTTCATTTCCCTCATTAACCATGGAAATAATTTCTTCCTCTACTTTTTCTTCTTCTGCTTTTCTGTTAAATATCTTCATATAACTGACATTTCTGTCTTACCAATCACCTTCCTTTAAGTATATAAGATAACGTATTTTCTACATCAATTCAAGACTTATCTTAAGAGCCGAATCAACCCTCTTAAGTATATCCTCGTTTATGTGGCACACCTTTTCCTTAAGTCTTGCCTTATCTATGGTACGGAGCTGCTCCAACAGTATAACCGAATCCCTTGTAAGCTCGTTGCTTCTTGCCAGAAGCTCCACATGGGTTGGAAGCTTTGGCTTCATCTTACTGGTTATGGCTGCAACTATCACTGTTGAGCTGTGTCTGTTTCCTACTTCATTCTGTATTATAAGTACCGGTCTGACTCCCCCTTGCTCGGAACCCACTACGGGACTTAGGTCGGCATAATATATATCTCCTCGTCTGATCACCAAATAAAACTCACCTCATATTACATAATCATGCGGCATTTATATATTTTATGTATGTCGCTATAAAAAGTATCTCCACCGAAATGAGATTTATTCAGTTGTGTGCACTTTATCTACAGGAGATAATTTACTGTGGATGTCTTCCTGCCGTTTTCTATGTATACCCTTGGAACACGTCTTCCTATATTACATACAAGCTCGTAATTAAAGCTTGCGGCAGGCTCTGCCACTTCTTCCACAGAGATCTCACAGTCTCCCCTTCTTCCAAAGAGGACAACCTCATCTCCCACCTTAACATCCGGTATGTGGGTAACGTCTATCATAAACTGGTCCATACATACCCTTCCTGTTATAGGGGCATATCTGTCATGGATTATGACTCTTCCGATATTGGACTGTGCCCTTGGATATCCGTCTGCATAACCGCAGGACACTGTGGCTATCTTCATGGGGTGGTCTGCTATAAATGACCAGCCGTAGCCTATTCCTGTTCCCGGCTCCACATCCTTTACATGGATGACTCTTGATACAAATTCCATGGCAGGCTTAAGCTTCGCAATATTCTTGTCTACCTCCTCTGACGGGTAGAGTCCGTATATTACAATTCCTGCCCTTACCATGTCAAAGCCTTCATTGTCCATCTCCATTATTCCGGCACTGTTAGCTATATGCTTTACAGGTATATCAAGGCCATTTTCCTTAAGACGGGCTATCATCCATCTGAATTTCTTAAGCTGTTCATTTGCAGAGGTCTTGTCATATTCATCAGCCTTGGCATAATGGGTGAATATTCCCTCGCACGCTATATTAGGGAGTTTTGATATCTCAAGGATCTCCTTCATGCCATCTTCGTCACATGGGAAGCCTATCCTTCCCATTCCTGTGTCAATCTTAATATGGATCTTCGCGGTCATATTAAGCTTCTGTGCAACAAGACTCAATTTCTTCGCCCTGTCCACATCGTAAAATGCTGTCCTTATGTCATTCTTAATAAGGTCCTCGTAGGATGTAGGATCTGTATAACCAAGTATGAGTATCGGCTTTTCTATTCCGGCTTTTCTAAGCTCCACTCCCTCATCGATACATGCCACTGCATAGAAGTCTGCAAGATCATCAAGAGCCCTTGCAAGGGTAACAGCCCCATGTCCGTATCCGTCAGCCTTGATAACTGCCAGAAGCTTCATATCCTCCCTTACACATGCCTTCATCATCTTCACATTATCCCGTATATTATCGAGGTTGATATCAGCCTCTACTCTGTTTACCTTATCCATTTGCTTTATGCCTCCAAATTATCTGCATTTAAGAACATTCCCTATGGATTCTACTATGTTCCTTGCCATAAGACTCCTTACTCCGAGTCTTTCCTCTGCCTCGTCTCCTGCCAGGGCATGTATGGTAACTCCAAAGGCTGCCATGTCCTGATAGTCCAGTGCGTCGTCTGACACCCCCGCTGCCACTATACCGGATATGATACCGGCAAGCACATCTCCCGAACCGGCAGTTGCCATTCCGTTATTTCCCCTTGTATTGACAAATACCCGTTCAAGGCTTCCTGCCACCACCGTTCTGGCGTCCTTTAATACACATGTAACATTATAATCCTTTGCACACTCACTTGCACAGGAAATCTGATTTTCTTTTAGCTCTTCTATGGTACGTCCTGTAAGTCTTGACATTTCCATCATATGAGGAGTTATTATCACAGGCACTTTATGGTCTTTTAATATATCCCGGTCTTTTGCAATGATGTTTATGCCATCGGCATCTATTATCACCGGACATGTGGCATTTGCCATAACATATCTTATGAGAGCTTCCGCCGTATCATCCGTTGATATGCCGGGACCCACCAGAACTGCGTCTGCCCAGGCGATCACTGCCGCAGCTTCCGAAACAGCGGATGCCTCGTCATTGTAATATGAAACCACTGCTTCAGGCGCCAGGCTTCCCACAATGTTCCTGTTATTTTCATGGGTCACAAGCTTAACAAGCCCTGCTCCCATTCTGTAGGCTGCATTTACCGAGAACACTGCCGCCCCGGCCATGCCGGCACTTCCTGCTATGATGGCAAGCTTGCCGCAGGTTCCCTTATTGGCACTGTCTGACCTTTCCGGAAGGTAGGATATACACTCCTCACCTAAAGTATAGTACTTAGGTCTCACCTTCTTGACGTTACACTCCGGAAATCCAATATCACACACCTCTATGTGCCCACAATAGTCGCTTCCCGGATACAGTACCATTCCAAGCTTTTTATTGCCAAAGGTCACTGTGTGATCTGCCTTTACCGCGCAGCCCATAACCTGACCGTTGTCACCATTTATCCCTGATGGGATGTCTATGGCGATCTTCATGCCGCCCATGTTGTTTATGGTCTCTATGGCCTTTCTCCATATGCCCTCAACAGGTCTCTTAAGCCCCACACCGAATATGCCGTCAACTATAACATCATATCCGTTCTCCGGCAGCTCTGTAAGAAAGTTTAAGCCAAGATTTTCGGCAATGTGTCTCTGGGTCATGAAGCTGTCTGTCTCCTTCTTTAATCCGCCGATCACATATATGTCTGCCATATAATCCTGCAGCGTCAGGATCCTTGCAGCCGCAATTCCGTCTCCGCCGTTATTTCCTGTCTCCACCACAAACAGTATCCGGTCATTCCTGCTTATTTTTTCCTTTATATACTGCGAAAGAGCGTAAGCCGCTCTTTCCATAAGTACAAGACCGGGTATCCCGGTCTCGTTTATTGTTATTCTGTCTATCTCCTGCATTTCACAGGCTGTAACAAGATATTCCATATTATCTCGCATCCTTCTCTATCCTTCTTAAGAACAGCATTGATAAGATTGCAAATGCTACAACAAATCCAAGAAGTATCAGCCATACAGATACAAGTCCCGAAGCTGTTGCCTCATAGCATTTCTTTGAAATGTCAGGAAGCATATCTGCTGTGAGCATACCCTTTGTATCCTCGAATACTGCTCTCGGAACCTTATCATTTATCCCTGACAGACGACCGAAGGCTGACATTCCCCAATGGCTTACGGTAAGGTACGAAACCTTCTCGGCTGCACCTTTAAGCTCAAAAAGCACACCTGACAATACTAACTGAACTATAATTATAATAGGTGCTATGAGATTTGCAAGCTCATTTGTCTTTACTATTGACGATATAAGCACACCCATGGCGTCAGCAGCGTACATTATAAGGAACATAGTTATGTAATACTTCACAAATGAATGTCCCTTAAACAGCAGATCTGATGCAGGGAACTTGAGACATTTGTAACAGATTGCCGTCATTATGGCACTCTGGAAGAGACATACAATACCCTGTACCAGCATTATTGACATTATGTATGAAGGTATCTTCATATTGGTCATGTACTCTCTCTTTACTACACTTCTCTCCTTACATATCTCAGTTAAAGAATTGAACATTCCTATATACACCGCAGCACTTGTTATTGAGAAGAATGCTGAAGATGTATTCTCGAAGCACTCAAAGGTATTCTTCTTCATAACATACGAAAGAAGGAAGCCTATTGCCACAGGGAATATGACTATCATTCCCATTTTTATCTTGTTGTTAAACATCAGGTTGAAATTTCTCGCCATCATGATGTTCATCTGACGGAAACCGCCCACTTCATTTTTCTTTCCCATTTATCCTGTCCTCAACTTCTTAATTATTTGTCTGTCTGTAATATGCATCAAATTCATCTGTGTACTCACGGACGATCTTATATACATCTGTCATGTCACTTACTTTGAACAGCTCGTATGCCTCCTCCGGTGGACCGGCAAAGCATAACTTGCCTCCCGGTGCGAAGAACAGCACCTTGTCAAACAGATCAATATTCTTAAGTGTATGAGTGATAACTATTACAGTCTTCTCATGAGTATGGGCGAGCTCCTGTAATGACTTTATCAAATTGGTCTCTGTCTCAGGATCGAGACCTGAGGTAGGCTCGTCAAGGAACAGGATAGGCGGATCCGAAACCAGCTCAGAGGCAATGCTTACTCTCTTTCTCTGTCCACCGCTGACCTTCTTCACATCACTTGCCTGACACTTTGCATCAAGCCCCAGCATGTCGAAGGTATGGTCGATCCTCTTCTCTCTTTCCTTTTTGTCAACGTCCTTAGGAAGTCTCATCTTGGCGATATATCTAAGAGTCTGTCTTACGCTTATGCCATTTCTTAAGAGATCCTCCTGAGGAACATATCCTATCTGCTTCTTTAAGGAATCCTTGTGCTCGTAAAGATTGATACCATCCATATAAACTGCTCCGCTGGTAGCCTCCTCGTATCCGTTTATGCAGTTAAGGAAGGTTGTCTTTCCTGCACCGGAGCCTCCAAGCACTGCAACAAACTCTGACGGTTCAATGGTCACATTCACCCTGTCAAGGATGCACTTCTTATGGTTCGGTGATTTCTTGTATGACGGATCTGTCTTAGGGCATTTGACCATCTTGGATATGTTATCAATCTTTAACTCACAGCCTGCATTCGGAAGATTATATATCAACATTCCCCTTGCAAATATGAGCTTTACGTTCACGATCTGGATTATGTCATTCTCCCTAAGTACTGTAGGCTTCACCACCAGCTTACGGTTAATGAATGTACCGTTCTTACTGTTGAGATCCTGATATATCCAGTCATTTCCGTTTCTTGTAAATACACCGTGCTGCCTTGATATCTGTACGGATGGTATAGATATGTCATTTTGTCCTACCATACGTCCAATATATATAGGATCTGATGAACCGTCATACAGATTTCTTGACTGCCACTTCTGTCTTGAATAATCAAACATTGAGAATAATATAAGCACTCCAAAATTCTCGTTATGGCTCTTTATCTCTATGACGGAGCTTTCATTTAACGGAGCTACCCCGTTCTTGATATACTGCCCGTCCACTATAGATCCGTTGGTGCTGTTGTTGTCACCATAGTAGTACTTTCCATTCTCCCGGAATATAACTCCGTGAGCCTTGGACAAAACCGGGCTGTCTAACTGAATATCAATATCCGGAGAATTGGTTATCCTTCCTATAAATGTCTTATCCTTTATGAGCTTCTTAGTAATGATCTCGCCATTCATCATGATGATGAGACTTCCCCTTTTGCTCTTGTGTGCCATTTTCTCTTTCTTCCTCCTGTACCGGTATCTTCCGGTCCTCATTTTAATGGATCTATATAATCTTTCGCATATGAAATTACTGCTTATACTTAGCCTTTATCATTGCGACCTCGTTATCTATTTCCCTGATCCTCCTCATATGGCGTTCCGGACTCTTGCCCCATGTATCACCCTTGCTTATCTCATCAAGAAGCTTGCTCTTCTCTGCAAGAATACCGCCTATATACTCACGATCCTGCCTTTTTATCTCCTCATTACGCTTCCTTGCCTCAAGAAGATCCTTGTGATCCTCAATATATTTACGATAGTTCTTGACCTGGCTCATATATTCTTTTCTCATGTCCTGAGCCATGTCTATAAGCTGCTTTGAATCCTTGTAATCTCCACATTTCTCAAGCAGCCTTATTGCCTGATCAAGCTCTGTCTCAGTCTTGGCATTCTCAATAAAGCCAATAGCCGCACTGTAGTACTGGATCAGCCTCATCTTCTTTTCCTTTGCCTCTTTTATGGCTCTTTCCTTTTTCTCTCTTTCCTGCATTTCCCTGATCTCTTCAGGAGAGAGTCTTACGTCGTTATGCTGTGTGTTCATATTGCCCTCCATGTTCTGCATGTTTTTATCAGGTTTCATATGCACCGGCCATACATCATTTGAATTTTTAGGCCTGGGTTTATAATTTGTCTGCATACGTTCAAAAAGTCCGCCGGGCTTATTTCCACTGCCGTTATTGTTTACTATGGCAGTGCCGCCTGCTCCCATTGGATTATTTCCCGTGTTTCCGTTACTGCTGTTTAATCTCACGCTGAGCTGGCTGTACTTCGGCATTGAGTTGGTATTTGTCCCCTGGCTGCCCTTAAGCCTGAAGGGCGATTCATCCCTTCGCTGATTCTGACTCATGCTCTGGTTTTGATACATGCCCCGGTTTTGATACGCGCCCTGGTTTTGATACATGCCCTGGTTTTGATACATGCCCTGGTTTTGATACATGCCCTGGTTTTGCTGCATGCCCTGGTTTTGCTGTATATTCCGGTTCTGCTGTACTGCAGCTGCACTGTTCTGGTGGTTGTAGTTTAGTCCCATTTTATATATAAGCTCAATAGGAATGTCAGCATAGGTCTCGCTGTGTCTTAAGGTATCTGTGTTATACGCACCATACAAGCCCATGATAAGCTCACGCTTCATATCCATCACTGTAGCATATCTGTTCTCTGTGTTCAGATTCATACACTTCATAATCACATCGCTCAGCACAGGATTCACGCCATTCTTAATCCTTACAGGAGGTACAAGCGTATCTCCCATAAGTCTTGATATTGCCTCAACAGGCATTGTTCCTGTCACAAGACGATACATGGTAGCACCAAGGGCATAGATATCACTCCATGGTCCCAGGCTTCCTCTGCTGTTGAACTGCTCCGGTGGTGCATAATTCGGCTTCACTACCACAGATATGGATTTTCCCGAGGCAAATGCCATGCTCTTGGCAGCCCCAAAATCTATAAGCTTTATGATTGAGTCTTTACACACAAAGATATTATCAAGACTTATATCTCTATGTATCATTCCCTTGGAATGTATGGCTTCCAATGCCCTTATTAAAGACATCATAACCTTAAGGGCGAAGTCATCCGGTACGTAATTGTCATGCTGTCTGAGAAACTCACTGAGATTATTTCCCTCAAGATACTCCATTATTATATATGCAGTGTTATTCTCCTCAAAGAAATCGTGTACATGAACTATCCCCGGCTCGTTATTAAACTCCATGAGGCTTCTACCCTCATTAAGAAAGCTCTCTATAGCCTTCTCATAATCCTTTTCCTTGTCCTGCTCACAGGTTCTTATAGAAAGTGTGTTATCTGCTCTCTGGGCAGTTCCCACAGGGTAATATTCCTTTATAGCAACAGGAATATTCTGATATGTATCCCATGCGTGGTATGTTATGCCAAAGCCGCCTGCGCCGATAACTGTTCCCATCTCGTATCTCTCATGGAGCAGCTTTCCCGGTGTGATATGGTATGCTGCCTTAGGCGGCGTACCGTATCTGTAACCGCAGTACGGACACGACTCTGAATTCCCCTCATATACCTTCATACAATTTAAACAATGTGTCATAAACTTCCTCTTTCACAGAACTTATTTAACAAAACCTGTCATCTGCCCTACAGGTTCTTTTATCATTTTTTATTTTCCTAACTAATACTATAGAATACGGAGACATATCCATCGGTCTCATCATACAACATGTAAGCAATCATCTTCCCTGTATTCCATGAATATCCCGAATCAGTACTTTCTGAATACTCGCCATATTTTTCTGTCAGAGCGGCATAGACTTTATCCTTAAAGCCGGTGCTGTAGTCTCCCACAAACATGACCTCATTTATACCTGTGCTGTCCTCGGTAATATCTATACAGTTAAAGTTTTCATGGTCGATGAAAGCCAGATACTCCTTGCTGTTATCAGGGTTTGAAGTATCGACCTCATATGTAACATCCGCGTTTCCGGTTACATAGCTGCCGCTCTTATAGAAGATATCAGGATCAACATAGAAAATCCCGTCCTCGTCATAAATATATCTTCCATAATCAACGGTTGATGCCGGAGCTTCAGTTGATGCCATCTCCGTGTCTGCACCTGTGGTAGATGTTGTATTTCCTGCAGTGCCCTTCTTACTTCCGCTGCTTCCAGAATTGTTACCGCCATTCCTTATAACAGTAACTATTACAAATACCAGGACTGCCGTCACCACAAAGGAAACAATTCCAAGTATAATGTTTCTTGATTTGCTTTTTTTCCGGCTTCTCACATTACCGCCGGCGTAGCTCCTGTTACCATTTGCATTATTCGAAACGGCGTAATTTCTGCTGCCGTTCATACCATTCTGTCCGGTATAAGCCCTGCTGCCGTTCATACCGTTCTGTCCGGTATAAGCCCTGCTGCCGTTCATACCGTTCTGTACGGTATAAGCCCTGCTGCCGCTCATACCGTTCTGTCCGGTATAAGCCCTGCTGCCGCTCATGCCATTCTGGCCGGTATAAGCCCTGCTGCCGCTCATGCCATTCTGGCCGGTATAATTTCTACTACCGGTACTGTTTGCCTGATAGCTTCTGTTCATGGACACCTGTCCGGTGCTGTATGAATTTCCTGTTACAGATGTGGTGTCTGAAGCCCCACCGCCCCTGCTGCGTCCATAATCTAAAGCAGCATTAGGATTATATGTGACATGCTTGAGCATTTCTCTTCTTACTTCATCGCAATTCTGAAATCTGTCCTCTATCTTAGGTGCCATCATCTTCATAACGATCCGGTCAAGAAACAATGGGACCTCCGGATTATACCTGGAAGGAACCTGCATTTCATCTTCCATTATCCTGTCTATCGCCTGATCGGGTGTTCTGCCTGTAAGAAGCTTGTATACTGTGGCACCAAGAGCATATACATCTGTCCATGGACCCTGACGGCTTTTCTTACGAAACTGCTCCGGTGGCGCATAATTAGGCTTTAAAACAATTGATAATGTTTTCTCCTCGTTACCATAGCTTTCTCTGGCGGCACCGAAATCTATAAGCTTTATCTTACCTGTCTTCTCAACAAATATATTGTCCGGGCTTATATCCCTGTGTACCATACCGGCACCATGAACATAGGACAATGCCTCACACATTTTCATTATCACGTTAATGGCTGCACTTACACTGATCTTTCCACCGTGATCCTTGGCGTATCTGGATAATGGTTTTCCCCTAAGATACTCCATAACTATGTAAGCTGTGCCGTTCTGCTCAAAAAAGTCATATACATTTACAATCTTATCGGTGTTGTTAAATCTTGCAAGTCCATTTGCCTCCTCCAGAAAGCTGTTAAGTCCCTTCTGAAACTGTGCTGTATTATCCCTGTTCACCAGCTTCACCGTGGTATGGTCCATACTGCTTCTGGCAACCACCTCTCTTGGATAAAACTCCTTAACGGCAACACCCTTGCCTGTGTTCATATCCACCGCCCTGTAGGTTATTCCAAAGCCACCGTCACCGATAACTGTGCCGATCTTATATCTACTCTTTAACATTGTACCGAGCTCAAGTGCCTTCTCTGCAGCCTGATACTTCCAGTTTCCAAGACCGCAGTGAGGGCATACCTTCACACCCTCTTCATATGTATTTAAACAATTAAGACAAATCTGCATTATGATCTTTCTCCCCTGTAATGCACGTTAGTATCTGCAAATATCACCATGTAAACCTGTCGCCACAGAAAGGCACAAACATCAGCTCTGTCCTTCCGAGAGTAATCACATCATAGGCTTCAAGCTTTATGGTTCCCTCAAGTATTCTCTTCTGTCGGTCTCTGGTAATATATATCTTTTCCTTTGATTCACCGAGTCTGAGCAAAAATTCTTTTCTCTCTTCACTGTACTCTACTACAGCATGTCTGTATCTTGATATGCTTATATCGCCTTCAATACAGATATCCATATCTTTTCTTCTACCCACATAGTTAAGACCACTGACTATATTGTAGCTCTTCCCTTTTGCTTCCCCGCAGATACATACCAGCCATCCTGTAACAGGCATGCCAGGAATCTCCGCGGTCTGATGAACTGCCGGCAACGCATTGTTCATCATTGGTGTCTGCGGCATATTCGGTACGTTGTTCATTACCGGTGTCTGCGGCACATTCGACACGTTATTCATTACCGGGGTCTGCGGCATATTCGGTATATTTCCCATCTGTGCGTGGGTAACCGGTGCTGCCTGGGTCATCCCGGTCATATATGGAGATACCGGCGGTACATTGTTCATCACCGGCGAATGCGGCATATTCGGTGGTACCGGCAGTACATTGTTCATCACCGGCGGCTGTGGCATATTCGGTGGCACCGGCGGTACACTGTTCATCACCGGCGGCTGTGGCATATTCGGTGGTACCGGCGGTACATTGTTCATTACCGGAGGCTGTGGCATATTCGGTGGCACCGGCGGTACATTGTTCATTACCGGAGGCTGTGGCATAGCAGACATTTGTGATGCCTGACCCGGCTGTGGCATTTGCGGCATTCCTGTCCGTCCCGGAATTGCATTATGTCTTTCACCATATATCATTGATGAATCATCCTGTACTGTTTTATTATCTTTGTCCATATCATCACAATAAGGACATGTAACATTTGCTTCGGCATCATAGAAATGCCCATTTGAACATTTTACTAATTTCATATTTATCCCCGCTCCTATTGAACATCAGCCCATTTAAAATTTGCCTTTAGCCCATTTAAAGTGTGTCTTCGACACTTGGTGCTTCCTCCGGCAAAGGGCTGAAGCTACATGTTTAATAGATATATCGTTTTCTTCTACTTCTTATACAGTATCAATGCCACTGTTGTGTTATCCTGGCTTTTCACCGTAAGTTCTGTTGCCTTTGATGTAAGCCTTGTGGCTGCAAGTTTAAGATCTGCTCCCGAATTATCAAGCACATCCAATATGATATCCTCACTCACTTTTCTGTACAAACCATCACTGGCAAGCAATATTATATCTCCATCCTCAAGGATATAAGGATCATTATTTATATCCATAAGACTTATATTTCCTATTCCTATAAAGCTTGTAAGGGCTGCCCCCCGCTTCATCTCCGTGCTGTAGATCTCCATGTCTATCTGACCTGCCATAAGAAGCTTATTGAGCTTTGTTTCATAATTGTGTTCTTCGTTCACAACCATGATCTGCTCGTTTCTGATAATATATATCCTGCTGTCGCCAACGCTCAACCAATACAGCCTGCCGCCATCTATAGCAACGGCAACCATTGTGGAACCGCACTCCAGCCGCTCTCCCTGTTCATCTGTTAGAGAATGTACTATATTGTCAATTTTAACCGCTTCATTATAAAAAAATTCCGGGTAATTCTCTATAGACCGGGCACCCTTGTAGTCCTCAAGTAAAGTACTTACAGTGGTGTTACTGGCCACCTCTCCCTTATTCAATCCACCCATGCCATCACAAAGTACCGCCATGCAGCGATCATCTTCACAGTCAAATATGACAGCGTCCTCCTGGTTATCTCTAGTTCCCAGAACACTGTCTGTTCCTATCAGTATATGTTTATGGGCATCGGACATCATCTCTTTATAGTAATCATAAAGCTCTGATTGTTCAACCTGTTCTACCTTTTCAACCTTTTCATCTTTATCCATTCCAAATAACCTTTCATACACGGACTTGTGCCTCTCCATATCACTCATCTATATGGCTTATTATCCGCTTATCCGTATTTCCTGCCTTTCTATATTATCATCATAAAAGATAATTTTTTTACAGAAAAACCCATCTATAAGTTTATATGTTTTTTTACAGTATGGCAAGCAAAAAAAGCGGAACAGGAAAAAATCCGTGTTCCGCTTTTTATTAAATATTATAAACCTGATAACCGATATTCCAATGTAGAATTTATCTCTTCTTAAGGAAATCAGGGATCTTTATTCCATCATTATTAGGCTGGACTGTAGGTCTTACCGGCTGTGTTACGGCAGGCTTGGCAGCTACTGTCTGTGGAGCAGTTGTCTGTGCAGGCTTAACTGCTGCCTGTGATGTTGCAGTATCTGTCATAAACGATGGCTTTGTAATGCCTGAGCCAAGTCTCTGACCGTTGTATGTAGGTGCAGGACTTACTGTCTCAGCAGCCTTGTGTGCAGGCTCTACATATGTCTGGGCAACCGATACAGGAATAGATGATGAAGATCTCTCAAGACCTGTGGCAATAATTGTAATGCTGATCTCCTCACCCATGTTATCATTATCAACTGTACCGAAGATGATATTAACTCCGTCTCCTGCCTGTTCTGTAAGATATGTAACAGCGTCATAGGCTTCAACAATACCAATGTTACCTGAGAAGTTGACAATGATATCTGAAGCACCTGAAACAGTTGTCTCAAGTAATGGTGAATCCATGGCTTCCTTGATAGCATCAACAGCCTTGTTCTCACCACTGGCCGAACCGATACCGATATGGGCAATACCCTTATCTCTCATTACTGTCTGGATATCAGCAAAGTCAAGGTTGATAAGACCAGGCTTGTTAATAAGGTCTGTAACACCCTGGACACCCTGCTGAAGAACCTGATCTGCCTTCTTAAGGGCTTCAGGAATGCTTGTTCTCTTATCACAAATCTGAAGAAGCTTATCGTTAGGGATAACAATAAGTGTATCTACATTCTGCTTAAGTCTCTCTATACCTTCGAGAGCATTCTTCATACGAGGCTTACCTTCAAAGCTGAAAGGCTTTGTTACAACACCGACTGTAAGTATACCAAGATTTCTTGCCATCTCTGCAACTACAGGAGCAGCACCTGTGCCGGTACCACCGCCCATACCGCATGTTACAAATACCATGTTGGCATCCTTGATAATGTCTGAAATCTCTTCTCTATTTTCTTCCACTGCACTGGCACCAATCTCAGGCTTTGCGCCGGCACCAAGACCCTTTGTAAGCTTCTCGCCTATCTGGATCTTTGTTGTAGCTCTACTTAATGAAAGCGCCTGCTTATCTGTATTGATGGCAATAAGCTCCACACCTTCAACATTTTCATCAATCATTCTGTTAACTGCATTATTTCCAGCTCCTCCAACTCCTATGACAAGAATTCTTGCTGGTGTTTTTTCATCGTTTGATTTTATTTCGAGCAAGGTTACGTCCTCCTTAATTAATTTATTATTTTACTTTTACTAACTGTCTGATTATCATTTGATACAAATGCATTATACCCCTATAGTGCATTCGTATTAACATAATACGATTTTTCCTTGAAAATTTCAACAGTTATTTTCTTTAATTTTCCTTAAAAATGGCATTTCCACTTTCTGCAGTATAATCTGACATATCCAGAGTACCTTTTTTCCCTTGTATCTTTTCCAGAATGTTACCAAGGTTCATGAGCTTATCTTCAAGATTTGTTCCTGAGCCCAGCTGAATTTTTATATTATCCTTTCTTAAGATAATCTCCTTATCCTTATTAAAACGTATCTCATCTATAAGAAGATCATTTTTGTCTATAAGCTGGGTCATGGTAAGAATACGTTTGAACATATCATCATTTGTCACCGGAAGCTTCTCTCCCAGCACTATCCTCTTGAAATTAAGCCCCTGTATGCAGGGAACATCGCTCAACTTCTCCGAAGACGTTTCGAGCACCACGCCATTATCGTCAAAGTAAACATACTCATCCATATACATTACACAGCCCGCCATGGATTTCTCATACACGGTAATGGTAACGGTATTCTTGTCTATCATCTCGATTTCAAACTTGTCTATGAAAGTGACATTTTCAACAGGATGCCATTTGTTCTCAAAATAAAACACAACTGTATTGTTCATGTTTTTTTCCTTAGAGAAAATGTCTATTATCTGCTCCTGGGTGTAATGGACATTCCCTACCACTTGTACCTTATCCAGCTTGTAATTTGACTGGATATAAACCACCACTCCGATACATAAAACAAGAATCACTGCCAGCACTATAAGTACCACCTTAAGGAAGAAAGGGATCTTTTTCTTCTCCCTTTTTCTTTCTGCAGTCTCCTGTCGTTCTGATGAAGTTTTCGTATTTTTCTTTTCCCTTAACTTCTCTTCTCTATCCATATCTGTCACCTATAATCAGTTGGCATTCTTCTTGTCTTCCCTGTCATAAGTCATCTGCTCCCTGTGTGATGCCACGGAAAATACTATTCCAAGTTCCATAAGCGTACATACCATAGAACTTCCTCCGTAGCTGACAAACGGAAGCGGTACTCCTGTAGGCGGTATAGTATTGGTAACCACACATATATTTATAAGCACCTGAATAGCTATATGTGCCATTACGCCCACTACCAACAGGCCTCCGAAACGGTCACGGCTGTTCATTGCCACCACCGCGCATCTCTTTATTATTATCACAAACAGAGCTATTATCATCACCGCTCCTATGAATCCAAGCTCCTCACATATTACAGAGAAGATCATATCGTTATGTGACTCAGGTATGAATCCCATCTTCTGTATGCTCTTAAAAAGCCCTCTTCCGAACAGACCTCCGGAACCGATGGCATATAAGGACTGCAGGGTCTGATAACCGTTATCATACTGCTCCGGGTGAAGCCACACCTTTATCCTCTGGGCTCTGTAGCCTGCAAATGCAATAAACAGCACGCAGAACACCACCACCATCAATCCAAGAACCACAAAATACCAGTTCTTAGGGCTTGCCACAAAAGTTACTGCCGCAACAATAACAAGACATATGATTGCTGTGCTCAGGTTTTCTATGGCGATCAACACGATAGCTGTAAAAGGCAGTATCATAGCCTTAAGAAAGCTCTTAAACTTCGCCAGTTCCTTTGTCTTCGCAGTACATACGGCCGCTGTATAGATAATAAGTGCAAGCTTGGCAAATTCTGACGGCTGGAATCTGAAAGGACCTATATTGAGCCATCTGGAAGAACCATGGCTGGCACTTCCGATTATGTACACAAGACACAGAAGCGCCATTGATACTATGAGTATAACTCTTGAGTACTCATACAGCACCTCATAATCTTTTTTTGCAATAATAAACATGATGACCATTCCCACCAGTGAAAATATCAACTGTCTCTTTAGGAAATAAAAGCTGTCGCCATACATCTCCACTGCTTTATAGGAGCTGGTACTGTATACCATAACAAAGCCTATGGCAAGTATCAATACCAGTGCTGTGATCAATACAAGATCCGGTTTTTTCTTCTTTTGTTTTCCTGAAACAACCTGGGTTGTGCTATTACTCAACGGCATCACTCCTTAAAGCTTAATACATACTCCTTAAACATTCTGCCTCGCTGCTCGTAATTGTCGAACTGTCCCCAGCTGGCACATGCCGGTGAAAGAAGCACCGCATCTCCGTTTTCAGCTTTATCATGGCAATGCTTAACTGCTTCTTCAAGATTATCTAATTTTACTGTATTCATAAATCCAAGCTTATGTGCACAGGCTTCTATCTTATCTGCAGTCTGGCCTATAAGTATAAGTTCCTTAACCTTACCATCAAAAGCATTTATCCATTCATCATACTCAGAGCCCTTGTCATAGCCTCCGCCTATAAGGTAAGTAGGCTTAACCATAGCCTTAATACCTTTTATTGCAGCGTCCGGATTAGTACCCTTTGAGTCATTGTAATAGTCAACTCCGTCAATGGTGTCCACATATTCTATTCTGTGTTCCACTGCCTTAAATGATGTGGCAACCTTCTCTATAACAGATACCGGTATTCCCATATAATATGAAATGGCACATGCCGCAAGAACATTCTCTACGTTATGGTCTCCAAGAAGTATAAGATCCTTGAGATCAAGAATATGCAGCTTCTCTCCCTTATCCTCAAGTACTATGCTTCCGTCCTCAACATATACGCCTCCTGCAGGCTTTTCCTTTCTGCTGAAGAATATAGGCTTAACAGCATAGCCCTCTGCCATCTTTTTTGTATACTCATCATCATAGTTAAGGACCATATAATCATCTGCTGTCTGGTTCTTTGCTATTGATTTCTTGACATTTCCGTAATTCTCAAATGTATAATGTCTGTTGAGATGATCCGGTGTAAGGTTAAGCACCGCACTTACATGTGGATGGAAATCAATGATAGTCTCAAGCTGAAAGCTGCTTATCTCAGCCACTGTGAAGCTGTCGTCTGTTGTTGTATCTGCTAACTCTGTATATGGTATTCCTATATTTCCAACGACTATAGTGCTGTCATTGTACGCTTTTGCGATCTCTCCAACCAGTGCAGTTGTGGTAGTCTTGCCATTCGTCCCCGTAATGGCTGCTATCATTCCCTTGCCATAATTATATGCAAGTTCTATCTCGCTCCACACCGGTATATCATGGGCTCTCACCTCATCTACAAATGGTTCGTCAACGGGTATTCCAGGGCTTATAACCATAAGCTCAGCCTCAGAATATGCCTTGTCTGAAAGCTTTCCAAGTTCGATATCCACCAGCTCCGGATTATGTAACTTCTCCTTTACCTGCTGCACATCCCTCTTCTCGTTCTCATCGAATAGAACGACATTTACTTCATGCTTTGTGAGAAGATTAGCAGCGCTTATTCCGCTTTTTCCTGTTCCTGCTACTATTGCATTTTTAATTTCCATCTCGGATCTTCCTCCATTCCACTATCGCAACATTACAGTGCTATAAGACCTAATACACACAATAAAGCTGTAACTATATCAAATATGGCAACGACCTTGCTCTCAGGCCATCCACACAATTCAAAATGATGGTGTATAGGTGCCATCTTAAATACTCTCTTGCCTGTTGTCTTAAATGATACAACCTGGATTATAACAGAAAGAACCTCTGCAAGATATATGAAAGCAACTATAACTATAAACAGTGGCATTTTAAGCATATATGCTGTTGCTGCCACAAAACCTCCCAGTGCCAGTGAGCCTGTGTCTCCCATGAACACCTTGGCAGGATATACATTAAACACAAGGAATCCAAGTAATGCGCCTACGGCTGCACAGGTAACAGGAGCAACTCCCGAGCCTGTTCCTATTGCTACTACTGTGAAGAATGTTGCAATAAGGGCAGTTACCGATGACGCAAGACCATCAAGTCCGTCCGTGAAATTAGAACCGTTTACTGTACCAACCACAACAAACATAAGAAGCAGCACATATGCCCAGTTGCTAAGTGTCACTATCTTACCTGTAAACGGAATGATTATTTCATTATTAAGATCTGTGTAATTTACAACATAGTACGCAAATACCCCTGCAACCACTATCTGTAATAACATCTTCTGCCATGCACGCAGTCCCAGCGAACGCTTCATGACTATCTTGATGAAGTCATCAAGGAAACCGATAAGACCAAAGCCGATGGTTACGAAAAGTATCGGAAGTATCTCCGGATAATCCTTCATATAGAAGAGACATGTTACAGCAATGGCAATGAGGATGACAACGCCACCCATTGTAGGTGTTCCCTCTTTCTTAAGATGAGTCTTAGGTCCGTCATCTCTTACCTCCTGTCCGAACTTCAATCTCTTAAGTAATGGGATAAGTATCGGACAAAGAACTACACTTATTGCGAAGGCAATAAAAACAGGTGTGATGATTTGTAAATTACCAGTATTCATATTATTACTCCTTATCAGCCTGATGTTCAGGCAGTTTATTATTGAACGGCAGGAATATTAAGATACGGCAGGATATTAAGAAAAAGATCCTTTATAACCGGTGCCGCTATAACTCCACCGTAGTATGCACCTTCCGGTTCATCTATGAGGATCATTGCCATTACCTGTGGATCATCAGCCGGGGCAAATCCCATAAATGAAGCTATATATTTTCCTGTTCCTCTGGGGAACTTCTCGCTGGTGGCTGTTTTGCCGCCAATCCTGTAGCCTTCTATATACGCTTTGTTTCCACCGCCCTCAGACACGACCTTCTCAAGCATCTGCCGCATTTTCTCGGAGGTTTCCGGGGATATAATACCATTTTCAGCCTTATATTGGCAATCCATCACTATATTACCACAATTATCTGTAATTTCCATACCAATATGAGGAGTAATCCTGCTGCCGCCGTTTATAACTGTGGCAATGGCAGTCACAAACTGTATTGGTGTGATCTGAAAGGACTGGCCAAATGACATGGTAGCAAGCTCTACCTCTCCGATATCCTGAAGCTTATGCATGATGGAGTTTCCCTCTCCGGGAAGATCAATACCTGTTTTACTGTACAGTCCCAGCTGTTCATAATAGGTGAGCATATATTCTGCCCCCACCCTGCTGCCGATATCCATAAATGCAGGATTGCAGGAATTCATCAATGCCTGTTCAAAGGTTTCACTGCCATGACCTGTGGTCTTATGGCACCTTATCCTTCTGTCCTCCACAATCCTGTATCCGGGACAGTAAAACATATCCGAATCCGACACAACGCCCTTTTCTATGGCAGCCGAGGCAGTTATTATCTTGCAGATGGAACCTGGCTCATAGGTGTCACTTATAAGGTAGTTTCTCCACATACGGTTCAGTAATTCAGTTTCGTTTTCAGAGGTTATAGCATCATTTCCTATGTATTCATAGGGATTGTTCAGATCATACTCCGGCGCATCCACCATTGCATAAATCTCACCGTTTTTAGGATTCATGACAATGATACTTACCCTCTTGGCATTCTTTTCCTCAAGGATCTTATCAGCGGTTCGCTCTGCATACTTCTGTATATTTATATCTATTGTAGTTACAAGATTATTGCCGGGTATGGATTCCGTAATGGTCTCCGGCGACTCCGAAAGCTCATTTCCCCTGGCGTCGGTAACTTCATTAACACTTCCGTTGATGCCCTTAAGCACATCATCATATGTGACCTCAAGTCCCAGGACTCCCTGGTTATCACTTCCGGCAAATCCCATAACCTTCGATAAAAGGCTTCCATAAGGATAATACCTTTTATAATCCCAGTCAACCTTTATTCCCTTTATTCCAAGGGCTTCAAGCTTTTCTCCGGACTCTTTGTCCAGATTTTTTTTTATGATTTCCCTGGAAGAATTCTTCTCTACGGATTTTCTTATCTTCGCCTCATCAGCGCCTGTGTACCGGACCAATGCCTCCACTGCAGCAGCCTCGTCCTCGATCTGGCTGTGTACCACCGACACCTGGCATACAATCTGGTTATCCGCCAGTACGTTTCCATTTCTGTCAAGGATCTTGCCCCTTGGTGCTTTAACCTCCCTCTCCCTTTCATGAAGAGCGTCAGCAATGTCCGTGTAATACTCTCCCTTATATAGCATCAGATATCCCAGCCTGCAAATACACACTAACATCAGACACAGCAGGAATACTAGTATCCCTGCTGTCTTACGTCTATTATAGCTATGGAAAAACATCAGTCATCCCTTAATATTTTATCCATACATTATATTAAATTGAAAATACCTTTATTCATTTTTAATTACTCGTCAAGCCCAGTTACAGGATCAACGTAATTGCCTGTCCCATCACCTGCGCCTGCCTCTGTGGTAGTTTCTGTGGTGGTATCTGTTCCCGCCTCGCTTCCAGCTTCTGTACCATCACCCGTACCGGTTGTATCCCCTGTCTCGTCAAAGGCAGAACCGATAGGCTCGTCATTTCCGTCCGGAACTATTGTCTCATCACTACTCTGATACACGTTCATATATGGAAGAAGATCCTCCATGATAGCGTGGAACAGTAATGCACCTGCACCCGATGTTGACTGACTCTCCACATCCGGTTCATCAACCACTACATAAACCATGATCTGGGGATGTTCAACCGGCGAAAATCCTATGAACGAAAGAATGTATCTTCCTGTTCCTCTCGGAAGCTTCTCTGCCGTACCCGTCTTACCACCGATGGTGTAGCCGTCAACTGCTGCCCTCTTACCTGTACCGTCTGTTACAACTCCTGCAAGATAACTCTTGAGAAGATCTGATGTACTCTTGGAAATAGTCTTTCTCACAAGCTCAGGCTCCACCGCCTCAATTATGCTTCCGTCATTATCAAGGATCTGTTTTGCCACATGTGGTGTGTAATAATTTCCACCGTTTATTATTGAGCAGAAGCCCGCTGCCATCTGTATCATTGTAACATTAACACCCTGTCCGAATGATGAAGTTGCAAGCTCTGTGGGATTAAGCTTATCTGCGTCAAACTTGGCGCCAACCGACTCACCATACAGATCAATACCTGTGTAGCTTCCTATTCCGAACAGCTCCTGATATTTGTCAAATGTGCTTGCTCCCTCCTTGGCTGCAATCTGCATAAGGCCATCATTACAGGACTGCTCAAGGGCCTGTCTTACTGTCAGCATACCATCACCGCTTCTGTTATGGCAATAGATCCTGTCCTCTCCAATCTGCTGGTATCCATCGCAGTAAAATGTATCCCCATCCTGTACCACATCATCTTCAATGGCTCCCGCAACGGTAAACGGCTTAAAAGTTGAACCCGGCTCAAAGTTATCACTTATACAAAAATTTCTCCAGAGAGAATTCAAAGCCTCATACAACTGGGTGCTGTCAAAGCTGTCCAGCGTACTCTTGAACTCTGCATCTGTCATCTTTGAGAAATCATATTCCAGTTCTTCCGGTATTTCTTCTGTGGAAGCTTCCTCAGTGCTTCCATCCTCTGATGTATCTTCCTCAGAGGTCTCCTCCGAGCTTTCTTCCTCAGTACTGCCATCTTCCGTAGACGCGTCCTCTGTGGATGCCTCCTCTGTGGTATCCTGACGCTCCGCAGGATTTGAGACCTTAACTGTCATGTTCCTAAGCTTTGACGTATCCATAGGATCATTCGGATCATATGAATATGATGAAGCCATGGCAAGAACTTCTCCGTTGTCAGGATCCATGGCTACAACACCGATCTTCTTGGCACCGGTCTCCTGCATGTACTGCTTTATATTATCTTCAACTATTTTCTGAATGTTCAGATCTATTGTGGATACTACCGTATAACCGTCCACAGCCGGAACAGTTACCGACTGAACTGTGTTGTCATTTGTCAGGTATCCGTAGGTCTTACCGTTTGTACCATTAAGGTAGCTGTTGTAATATCCCTCGATACCACCCTGTCCCACGTTACCACTTACGGTGTAACCAAGTATATGACATGCAAGACTGTTATTAGGATAGGTTCTCTTATACTGATCCTCGAACCATACACCTACAACATCCTTTCCTGCATTTGTATCGCAGTACTCTCTGAATGCCTGGACATCTGCATAAGCGATTTCCTTCTTTACCAGACAATAGAGAGAATCATTTCTCTGCATATACGAATCATAGGTTTCCTTGTCTATCCCAAAGAATTTATTGAGAGCTGTATATGTTGCTTCTCTTCCTTTGTCTGAGCTTAATATATTCTTAGGCTCTATTATGAGATTGTATACCTTTTCATTTGTGGCAAGCACATTACCGTTCCTGTCTACGATCTCGCCTCGCTCATAAGGAATCTCCAGGCTCTCGTACTGCTTCTGTGACAGAACCTGCTCGGAGTAATTCTTACCCTTGGCAATCTCCAGATAGGCAACTCTTATGATCAGTGCTACAAATCCAAGCATTGCTATAAGGAACACCACAAATAGTTTTTTCTTCATTCTCTCAAGAAAACGCTTTCTCTGTCTCGACATATCTATCTCTTCTCCGTATAAAAAATATTATAACCATTAATAAAAGTTATTCCTGAGGCCTACTTAGTCTCAGGAATATCCTTGTACTGCACTACATAGTCTTCACTGTTCTTTGAATAGTAAACCGTCTGTCCCGGCTTTGAGTAAACCATTCCAAGTTCCTGTGTAGCGATCTTATATATTTCATCAAGATCTACTGACGCTTCAAGTCTTGACTTATATTCAGAATTGGCGTTCTTCTGATTGGTAAGTTCCTTCTGCAATGCGGATATCTCACTCTTATCTGCACGCACATCTGCTGCCAGGCTGAGATAATTGTATCCTGCCAATACCATTATTCCAACTATCACCAATGAAAATACGCTGTATCCAAGTTCGCGTCTGAAGGACACATCCTGGTTTCTTCTGAAAAGCCTGCTCCTCTTCTTTCTTGTCTTCGGTCTTGCCTTGCGAACAGGTTTCCTGCGTTCAGGTTCAGCCGGTAATGCAGATGCTTTTCTTACGGTATTGCCTCTCACTTCATCTGAAGTTCTCCTTACCTGCTTTTCTGGCATATCTTCAATTTTTCTTACTGTACTACCATCAATGTAGTATCTTCTGTTTGCTGCCATAAAATCACCTCACGCTGCTATTTATCAGTTATCAACTATACTCTTTCAAATACTCTTAACTTTGAGCTCTTGGCTCTTGAATTCTCCTCCAGCTCCTCTTCTCCCGGAACTATCGGCTTCCTTGTGACAACATGTCCAAGGGAAACTCTTCCACATGTACATACCGGAAAGTTTGGAGGGCATATACATGGATTTTCATTCTTTCTAAATGCATTCTTCACTATCCTGTCCTCAAGGGAATGGAACGTGATTATACATAATCTGCCACCCGGTTTAAGGCTCTTTATCATATCGTCTATGGAATTGGTCAGTACCTCAAGCTCCTTGTTAAGCTCTATCCTTATTGCCTGAAAGGTCTGCTTTGAAGGATGTCCCTTTCCGTTTCTTGCCTTTGCCGGTATGGAGCCTCTGATTATATCGTTAAGCTCCTCTGTTGTCTCTATAGTCTTGTTCTCTCTGTATCGGCAGATATGATAGGCAATGCTCTTAGCATACTTGTCCTCGCCAAATTCATGTATGATCCTGAACAATTCCCTCTCAGAATAACCATTTACGATATCCTTTGCCGTCTTATCCTGCCTGTCATCCATTCTCATGTCCAGTGGTGCATCAGCCCGATATGTAAATCCCCTATCCACATTATCGAGCTGATAGGAGGACACTCCCAGATCCAGGAGCATTCCGTCCACTGCACTTATATTTAGCTCGTCTAATATACTTTTAAAATTACAGTAGTTGTTCCTTACAATAGTAACTCTGTCGGAAAACGGCTTCAGCCTCTCCGTTGCCGCCGCTATGGCGTCCTTATCCTGATCTATACCGATCAGTCTTCCCCGGTCTGACAACCTCTTACATATCTCATAAGAATGACCGGCTCCCCCAAGGGTGCCATCAACATATATCCCATCAGGTTTTATGTTCAGATTTTCTATTGTCTCATTAAGTAAAACTGACTTATGTACAAATTCCATTTAAACTACCATTTTTGAGCTTTGCTCATCTCCTATAATTTGAAGCCAAGTGTATCAAGCTCTGCAGCTATTGCGTCCATATCTATCCCTTCATCGCAATTTACTGCTTCCCAGCTTTCCTTGCTCCAGATCTCGGCTCTCTCTCCGTTTCCTATTATGACTACTTCCTTATCTATCCCTGCAAAATCCCTTAATGTCTGTGGAAGGAGTATTCTTCCCTGGCTGTCGGTATCACACTTGACAGCACCTGAATTGAAACGTCTCTTCAATGCTCTTGCCTTGGTATTAAGTAAAGGCAGCTCATTGAGCTCTGCTGCGAATCTCTCCCATTCGTCATTTGGATAAACGAAAAGACAATCATCAAGACCCTTTGTGACCATAAATGTGCATCCTAATTCTTCACGGAGTTTCAATGGCATTATTAATCTGCCCTTAGCATCAAGCTTATGTTCATATTCGCCTGTAAGACATCTTGCCATTGCTTTTCCCTCCTTCGAATGAATTTCCCGGTGATCCCCACATCGTCCCACTTAGTTTCACAAATCACCATTTTGTCGCCACATATGCTTATTTTAGCTTACAAGTATTTAAAATGCAACCCCTTAATGGCTATTTATTGAAATACTTTTAATTATTTTATATTCACTGGATTTATATGCATTTTTCATTGTATTTATGCCGTTTTCAGCAAAAAAATAATAACCTATACCTTGTATCTTTATTTAATAAAGCACAAAATATAGGCTATTTATAGTTTACATAATTAATGTGAATGTTTGGTGGAGGCAAATCCCAGATTTTTTCATATTAAAGATCAGTTGAGCAGCAAACATTAGAAATCGCCTACGGCGAGGGTTGCTGCAGTGTAACGATGTCTCAGACATCATTACAATAAGCAAAAAGTGGGAACGATAACCACTTAAGGCCTATCGTTCCCACTTATTTTCCCTGTATTTTATATATATCAGGCACTAAATACCACTTTAATGTCCTTATTACCCACCGGGCGCCACTTTGTATTTCAACCCACTGAAGCCCACTTACCAGCGAAGCTCCACTCGTATGTCAAAATACCGGGCTGCATTTATATCTCAAAATACCGGATACGATTATACGTTGAATTTAAAGAGGATAACGTCTCCATCCTCAACCACGTATTCTTTTCCTTCCTGTCTTACAAGTCCCTTTTCCTTAGCTGCCACCATGCTGCCACACTCCATAAGATCCTTGTAGGCAACAACCTCTGCCTTGATAAATCCACGTTCAAAATCTGTGTGGATCTTACCTGCTGCCTGAGGTGCCTTTGTTCCCTTGGTGATGGTCCATGCTCTTGTCTCGTCAGGTCCTGAGGTCAGGTAGCTTATAAGTCCAAGAAGTGAGTAGCTTGCCTTGATCAGCTTATCAAGTCCTGATTCCTTGGCACCAAGCTCCTCAAGGAATGCCATCTTCTCGTCATCCTCAAGCTCCGCAAGTTCCTGCTCTATCTGGGCACAAAGTGCAAATACCTCTGCGTCGAAATCCTTTGCATACTCTCTTACCTTTTGAACATATTCATTGCCTGCTCCATCATCTGCAATATCGTCCTCACTTACATTGGCAGCGAAGATAACCGGCTTATATGTGAGCAAGTTGTACTCCTTAAGCCATGCCAGCTCATCCTCATCATCTGTAACAAATGTCTTGGCAAGCTTTCCTGCTTCAAGATGTGCCTTAATTCGCTCCTGGAGATCAAGCTCCTTGGCAAGAGTCTTATCATTTCTGGCTCCTCTTACAGTCTTGGCGATTCTCCTCTCAAGAACCTCAAGATCTGAGAAGATAAGCTCTATATTTATAGTCTCAATATCTCTTATAGGATCTACAGAACCATCTACATGTATTACGTTAGGATCCTCGAAACATCTTACCACGTGGACTATGGCGTCCACCTCTCTAATATTTGCAAGGAACTGATTTCCAAGTCCCTCGCCCTTTGATGCGCCCTTAACAAGTCCTGCTATGTCAACAAATTCTATAACTGCCGGAGTTGTCTTGGCTGAGTTATACATCTCTGTAAGCTTCTCAAGTCTCTCATCCGGCACTGCCACAACACCTACGTTTGGCTCTATTGTACAGAATGGATAGTTGGCCGACTCTGCTCCTGCCTTTGTTATGGAATTGAACAATGTACTTTTTCCTACGTTAGGGAGTCCTACGATTCCTAATTTCATAATATATTCATCTCCTTCATTTTTCCTTTATTTTACTGGCTTTCCGCGATTCGTGTTTTTAACCGAGTACCACATCGAGTACCACGGAGATGAATTTCGCATCAAGTTTTATACCACTTTTAACGCGTCAGCCACTAAGTCAATTTCTCTATGTTTTTCATCCTCTGTAATATGAACATACAGATTCATGGTAATACCGATATTAGAATGACCTAAAATCTTCTGCAGAGTCTTGGGCTTCATTCCACCTTCAATGCACCTTGTCGCAAAAGTATGTCTGAGTACATGCATTGAAAATCTCGGAATACCTACACGGTCACAATACTTAAAAAGTCCTGTATCATAAGTACTGTTCTTGACCGGCGTTCCCTTTCTGCAAAGAAAGACAATATCCTTCCATTCCATCGGCACGAGCTTTAAGCTCTTATTCTTTGATCTCTGATTTTCAAGAATACGAATTTCTTCGTCTGTAAGCGGAATTGTACGGTAGCCGGATTTGCTCTTAGGTGGACCAACTCTCCATTCACCTACCTTATAGCGATATTCCATCGTCCTCTCAATCTTCATGGTACGATTTTCGAAGTCGATATCCCTCCACTTAAGTCCTATAAGCTCACCTGTACGAAGTCCGGTCTGCAACACGAAGCGGTACTGATTCTCATAGCTGTAGCCAACCACAGCTTCTAAGAACTTTTTCTGAACGTCTATCGTAAGAGCTTCTTTCTTATCTGAAGGCTTTCCCATATCGCTCTTTAACGACTTCTTACAGGGATTTGCAATGAGAACATCATTTTCCCTTGCGAACTCAAACATGTTGTAAAGAGCGATCCGCGTCTGGTATATGGTAGCCGTCTTATAGCCCTCATCAGCCATATCTGAAAAAATCTTCTGGCAGTGAATGGGCTTTACATCAGTTAAGAGTTTATTGCCTATAACACCCTTGATATTACGCTCATACCGTTCCGAATAGTTTCTGACCGTATTAGGTCTCACTGTCTGCTTTTTTATCCCTATCCAATAATCGAACCAGGCATCAACGAGCATATCCGTTGCCTGGTCGAGGTCACTGTGTTGGTCTATGTATGTAGCATCAGCAAGCCACTGTTTTACCTCTTGAAGTTTCTTGGATCTTTTCGTTCTGCGCTTTCCAAATTTATCAACAAATCTGGCGAAATAAGTCCCGTTAGGTTGCTGAACGATTCCTGCTCCAATCTCCTTTCCTTTGAGATCTTTTCCCATTTAAGGCTCCTTTCTAAGCTATATGAGCCCCAAATTAGCACGCCATATTATACACCAACTAGAGCTCAAATGCAATGTTATTTCATTTTTTTGATAGCTGATAAACTGCGTGGTTACCCCATTTGTTGGAAATACGCTATATCTCTACGTTGTCCGAAATGAACTTTTCAAATTTCTTTCGTTTAACAAGTTTTTTCTTCCCTACATACAGAACAAAAGGACATCTCGGTGATCTGAGCAAGCTCTCCAATTTATTGATACCAATATTGGAATACTCCGCAGCCTCTTTTATAGTGAGTGCGACCTTACACTGTATAGGAACCGTCTGAACTTCAGCCTGCTCCTTAGCATACATACCGGATTCCTTGTATTCTCTATCAGATATGACGTTCATCTCACTCACCTACCCTACAATTCATTTCAAGGCATTCAAGAATCTCCTCTCGGATCTCTGCTCGGATACGTTCCATGCGTTTTTTGATAGCCTCATAAGTTCTGCCTTCCTCGTCGGCAATTTCTTTAAAAAGCCGTCCCTCCACCAAATACTGTTTCATAATCTTGGAATCATTCTCGTCCAGATCCTCGATTATTTCTTCCAACAGTTCGAAATCCATACGCATAATACTTACAAGGCGAATTTCTTCCTCATATACAGAAGCATCCTTAATTCCTTTAAGAAGCCCTTTATCCACTTCGCCTGTCTTAAAAGCTTCTTCTATCATAATGTTGGTAGATGCCTCATTGAAAGTCGGATCACTTGTGCCGGAAGTCTGTACCCTAACTCCAAGCTTGCCTCTTGCATGGCTGCGTAAATACTCCTTTTCCAATTTAATCTTGTATTGAATCTTCTTCTCAGCTTTGCGGATGATCTTTGGGAAGCCCGCATAATTGTTAAGCATTATGAACAGTCTTCCCTCAGCATCATTTGAACGATAGCTGCGAAGGATATCAGTTTCTTCGCCGTTAATTCTCATCTATCGTCACTCCTTTACTGCAATTTCTTCATGTAGTACCACTCAAGGTATCTCTTGCGCTCCTGGAAGTCAGGCGTTGATACCAACAAACCGATATCAACTCTCTGCAGGCGGTCAATGGCCTCGATCTGCTTTGTTGTGAGATAAGGGCGAATGCTTGTACCAGGCTTAAGACCATGCTCTTCACGAACCTGCTTAGCTGTCTTTCCAAGAGCGATACGGTTCAAAAGATCTGCTTCATTGCTAAAGTAGTAAGGCTTAGGACGCTCATGGATTAGCATTATGTTATCTGTAAGAAGAGGGAACTCTGTTCTTGCCTCAAGCAGATACTTAATAAACTCTTCCATCTCGTTGAAGCGCTTGATGTATGCCTCTTTGAAGGAAGCCGCCTTCTTGCCTCTGTACCCCATTACCAAGAACACAAAGCCATCACGTGTCATGTTGAAGCAGGCCTGTCTATGCCCCTGCAAGTTGGTGTAGCTTGACTCCTCAAAATTGAGGAATCGGAACTCTTCTGAGCAGTCAAGATTTCTGATATCTCTGACTACGTTGTCATGACGTTTCTCAAAAATCTTTGCTACCACAAAGCTGTCCGCTCTCACAACACCGTTACCGTCCGCGTAGATACCAAGTTCGTTTTTTGCTACTAAATTCTTTTTCATTGCTTTTCCTTTCCGCCTGTGACCTGCGGTCGGGATACAAAAAGGAGCCGGTAGCTATCCACCGACTCCACTAACCCCGAAATGGCATAAGAAGTAACGGTGGGTGCTTCGGAGTCAAGACTCGGTTAATCCGAAATCTCGAATCTCCTTATGCATCCCGCCGCCTTAATGGCCATCTCAGGCATTGAGATTATTTATATAAAGTTCCGTCTTGCCTACAAAGTGCTTAACCAAACATCCTGCAGGACAATTTCGTTATATCAAAGGCGTAATTTTTGCCCGTTGAAGAAAGTTCTACATTTTAATCCGCAATTATAAGATTTCCGTATTTAAAAAAATAAATAATGCAGCAAAATAGAGTATTTGAATAAAAGAAAGTGTAGAAGAAAGTTCAACAAAAAAATTTTAAGAATAAAAAAACAGACCGGATTGCTCCGATCTATCTTTTCAAATCTAACAATATTATATTACATTGGTGGCTGATGTATCAGATATTCGTAATGATTTATCTTTAGTTCATCATAGGTATCTGAATAATCCTGAGCCCAATTCAAATGAAGAATACTATCGTAAACACCATTCTCCTCGCCCTTCTTGCCTGGTAGTGTGAGATCAATCGACAATTCTGCCAGCTGAAGCATCCTGTTGCTCACTCTGAAAGGAATATGTATTCCCAAGCATACTGACACAACATTGGACTTATTCAGATTCTCGCCCTTTTTCATATTACTAACTGTTGTGTTATCCAAACCCGTTTGCGACTTGAGCGTTCTGAAAGAAACTCCACATATCTTTTTATCCATAAGATCCGTTAGCGCCTCTCCGAAACCAAGACCATTTATTGCTGTCAGCATCTCGTTTGCAATTTCACTGACAAGCCCAAGGCTCAGCTTTTCTTCATCAGACAATGCGGATAGTTCATCGTAGTAATTGTAAGTCTTACTTGCCATAGAACTTGGAAGAGTAATGTAATGTAGGTCACCAGTCTCATCATCAATAACAAACTGAAGAACGCACTCTTCTTCATGGTCTTTGGCGTACTGCGTAAAGAACAGCTTTCCATTTTCATCCCGCTCCAGGTATTTCTTGTCATATATGCAAAGCTTATTATCAACATACGCAAAGCAGTCCGTATCAACCATGCAGGCAAGAGCCTTACTGTCAGAATACCATTCTTTCAATGTTGCTCTCTTAACAGATGTGGTTACAGATTTCCCACTCATAATCTCATCTGTCAATACGACTCCTACAGGCTTACTGCTATTATCCGCATCGCTATTACGCTTTCTATCCTTGCTCTTTTGCTTTGCATCAAATTCATTTTCCGGATAAGGATCCTGTCCACCTGAAAGAAGGAAATATCTTAGGTAAGCATCTATCAGCATAGCCAACCTTGATTCGCGGAAATTATCATGTTCTACGGTAATAAAAAACTCTGTTGCTTTAGCATCATCTACTGACGCCTTCAGCTCATCAAACTTACCATGAGCCTCAATAGTTTCCTTAGTTACCTTTCGTGCAAGCATCTCTCGAAGCAAACGTTCATAACATCCAAGTCGGCTAACCACACGTTTGATTCTTGCATCCTCAGCGCCCTTCATCAAATCAGATATGTAATCTCTAAACGTCTTTCCAGGTACAATCTTTGCATTACCAGCTTGTACATCATGCAGGAATACATTGGCATATTTCTGTTCTTCTGCAGAAAGCATAGAAAATGACTTATGTAAATCCTTCAGTGTCTTATCTAAAGTTTCCTGATCATATTCACCCTGAATCAGTTTAAGAAACTTCTCAAAGCGAGTATTCATATACTCGGCATCAATCTTGGCCGTGTCATATTCTGTAATATGAATCTTTACATCATACGGAATATCTCCGCCACGACCACCGCCACCGCCTCCACTGGTAAGCTCTTTATATCTAGCAAGTAGGATCAGATATGTCATCTCATCAAACAACATTTCAATATCCGAACCATCTTCTGCAAGATATACATTCTGTTTCCAGCTAAACCCTTGTATTTTTGCTGCCTGAAGGTATGTATCAAACTGATTAAAAACTTTAACAAATTTTGTCCTCTCAGATTTCTCCTCAGGGAGTTTATCAAAATCCGTTATGCCTGCCGCATCAAATATCTCCTTAATCTCTTCAAAGGTTCTATTAAGATTTCTCAGATTCCTTGGTAGCTTATCTACAAACAATCCCATTGGAATATTACCGGAATAAGCTTCCACAGCGGCTTCGATATTCTTTTCCATAGTATTTGGTCTTCGATAATATTTGATGATACCGAAAGGCTTTTCAGACTCATTGAATAAACGATTTGTTCTTGAAAATGCCTGGATAAGATTCTCGTATTGCATAACCTTATCTAGATACAACGTGTTTACCCACTTAGAGTCAAAACCTGTAAGCATTTGATTCACAACAATCAGGATATCAATCTGCTGATTCGGTTCCAATCTATCATAAGGTTTCTTATGAGCAAGTCGAAGGCTCACATCCTTACGGAATTTATCATAAGTAGGAATCGTAAAGGACTGTCCTAATCGATCCTTGTAATCTTCCAACATTTCGACAATTCCATCTTCTTTATCCAATGATCCGGTACCGCCTTCATTATCGATTGTTGGATCAAACATGGCCGTTATCATAAGATCCGGCATTTCCTTCTTCATCAAGCGCCAATACTTTACCGCTTCAGGAATGCTGGATGTTGCAAAAATCGCATGAAACTTTCCACCGCGACTATAAATCAGCCACTTCTTTTTTATATCAGAAATAACCCCCATGACATATTCATCTGTCTGGTACTGTTCATTCGGAATATAATCCTCAATGCCCTTAATCCATTTATCTCCAACCTGTTCTCCGTACATTTTTATTTTGGATGAGTCCATGAATTTATAGAAAACTTTCTTTTTCTTCTCATCCTTCATGACATCTTCCACTTTTTCAGCTTTAGCCTGGTCAAGCGCCCCCTGCTCTCTAAGTTCGGCGTCATCATAAATTCTAACCATATATGGATCAAAGCCAAGAACATTCTTATCTCTGATACCATCTGCTAATGTATATCTATGAATCTCACTTCCAAAAATAGTTGTTGTAGTACTGTCCTTTTTTATATTGACATCCTGTATAGGCGTGCCAGTGAATCCAAAGATAATTGAATGTTTAAAAGTTTCCTTAATCGTTGTCAGCATTTCGCCAAAAGTCGATCTGTGACATTCATCGATTATTATGACAATTCTCTTTGACTTTATCTTCTTTAAATCAGCCGCCTTTAAGCCAGCCATCTCTTCAGATATATTACTGAGTTTCTGGATAGAAGTTACAATAAGAGTATTGTCATGATCATCGCTCTTCAGTTTGGATATCAGAATATCTGTATTCTCGGTAGCCTGTACACTTTCTGTCTCTGCAGCAAACGAACGATATTCCTTCAGGGATTGAATACCTAATTCTTTTCTATCAACTAGAAACACAACTTTATCAGCATCATGCGAACTTGCAATAAGCTGCGCAGATTTAAAGCTTGTCATCGTTTTACCGCTACCTGTTGTATGCCATACATGACCACCGCGCTGTGTTTCAGGTGTATCCTCTTTCCAATTTCTCTTAGTAACACGATCAGCGATTCCAATTGCTGCATAATACTGATAACTTCTCATTACTTTTAAAAGATTATCTTCCGTATCAGCAATCGTGTAGAATCCGATAAGCATATGTGCCATCGGAATGTTTAAAAGACTAGCAGTAACTTTATCCCACTGATTTATTGGAATATTATCAAAATCAGCCCAGTGAAAGAAAAACGCCGGATTAAAAACACCGTCCTCACCCGGATTTGCAAAATACACAGCTTCTTCCGGTTCCATTGCTACAAACACTTGAATCAATGAAAAAATGCCACGGAACACACCTTCATGCGAATACTTTATGATCTGATTATACGCATCACTTACCGGCACATTACTTCTCTTTAGCTCGATATGAATAACCGGCATACCGTTAATCAAAAGCATCAAATCCCCACGTCTATTATTCAATATCGGTGATTTCGTATTGAAATGTGGCTGCTGAACAATTTGATATCTACTTTCTCCGTATGCTATTTCCTGACGGTCATATATCTTAAGACTAACTTCTTTTCCGAAATGCAATTCATCATCAGGGTTATCTCTGGTAATGGATACACTCCTTCCGTTGATAAAACTATTAAGCCTGAGCGGAGTACGAAGATTGATAACCTGCTCCATGATTTGTTGCATTTCACCATCCGTCAAAGGACACTCATTCAAACAATTCCTCTGCCTGTTGTTGTTAAAAAGAATATCCGCCCAGTTCTTCAGCAAATCTTCCTCGGTCGGATGACGTATCACTTCAGGTTCCCAACCGCGCTCTACCAAAACACCTATAACAGCTTCTTCAAAATCTGATTCCTTATCGAAAATCACGCCTGCACCTCCCTCTAAACGAACATTTTTTCCAAGCATGCACTCTTGATATGCTTGATTTTTTCTAGCTCTTCCTTTTCTATCTCAATCAAACGGTCCATCTGCTTAAAGTATTCACCTATCTGTTTCTGCTCCTCGATAGTAGGTGCGATATATGCGCTCATGTCCAAAAATGCTTTTGGTTTCAGTGTCCTAAGCTTCTTTACAGTACCTTCCATGCTTCTAGATATTTCCTTTATGAAGCGAGGATGTCTAACTATACATTCCATGAATGTAGAATCTTGATCTGTATAGAATATTTTGTAGATTGGAGATACGCACCCCTTGCCTAAAGCATTTCTATGAATTGCACCAAAAATAACATTTGCAGGATTATAAATAATATCATCATACTCCGTCTGCAAATACTTTTTAGTAGCCTTATCAATAATCAGAAAATCTCTTTTATTTGTCTTCTTATCTTCTGGTCTGATTACGCCTTCCTCTATAGTAAACGCTAGCTGAGGATATTCATCTGATATAGTGTCTATGACATGACGTTCTGTAAAGATCTCCGAAAATTTACAAAGTTTCCATGGTTTCTTATACTGTCCAAATCTAACTGCTGGAACATCTGAATCGCCTTGAGGAAACATTTTTTCTAACATTGCTTTTCTAACGCATATAAGTCTATCAATCTCTCTTTGATGAAGTTCTATAAGGCTATCCATATTATAAAAATATGCGCCTATCATTTTCATTTCATCCTTTCGAGGTACACTAATCGGCATATTTTCAAAGCACTCTCTTGCTATATAGAAAATAGTCGAACCTGCGGATTGAAGCTTCATATACTCTCTAGCTTCATTAGAATGAAAATATGCATACCAATAATCCAAAGCGCTTTTATCTTTAGGGACAAGTCCGATAAAGGTTTGATTGGTAATCAAATTCTGGGTAACTATAGCCACAACTCCAAAAGTCGCGCTAGAAGAAACAATAAGAGAATCTTTGGGAATAATTTTCAAATTCATCTCTTTTACAGTTTCCTCTGATACATACTGCCCTGATATACTTCCATTAAGACATCTTCCGGTAATATCCTCTATCCTAGTCCAAGGGATATTACCGCCAAACGCTTTAGGTTTATCCCTCATAGGAACAATGAAATCAGAAAATTCGTCAGACAATTTTCTAGCAGCCCACGAATCATCAAACCCATTAATTCTTATTTCTGGCTTTTTATTTTTTACCATTATTTCTGTCCTCCTAGAATTGTCCTAAATTCCTGAAGGCCCTCCATGTCCGAACCACTCGCACTTAACATTGCAACCATATCTGCCAAAGTTGATTGTACCTCTGTTTTATCGCTTTGAATGTTATGCAAAGTGGTTGCATATTTCTGTGAAATATACTCCATCTTGCTAACCACCCCTGCAATAATAGTTGAAGAAATAGCATCGATATCTTTTACTAACGGTGATATCCACTTTTGCTCAACAATTTGTAACGCTTTTTCCTCAGTCAGTCCCTCAATCACTTCCTTTGTTTTTATATGAAGAGCATCTTTCTTCTGTTTCAAGTCTTTTTTTACAGCACTTTCTTCATCCATCAGTTTTAGAGCCGCAAGCAGTTTTCCATCTAATGAATCCTCAGGAAACTCGAATTCCATCTTTAATTCCTGAATCCTACTGGTGAGAGAAGGTTTTTTACAACTTCCATCTTTATTTTTCTCAATCTTCGTCCAATCTGCATCCCTGCAGGTTTTCATAAACGATACTGCCTCTTTTTTAGAAAGAGATATATACTTATTAAGCGCATTTATCTCTGCGCTATCTATATCTTCAAGTATCTCATCACAAGTAGCTTTTAACTCTTTTGAAACAAAAGCATCGTTACCATCATTAAGATAACTTCCCTGCTTCTCATCTTCATCTAAAGAATCAATTATCTCCATATACTCACTACTTATTTCAGAAAGTCGCTCTTCTAAATCTCGGATTTCTTTCACTTCATACGGCATCATCATTTCCTGAACAAGTTCGAATGGAAGTATATGTCCTTTCCATCCATCCTGCACTTCTGTAACTTCATCGTCATCATCGTTTTTATTATTCTTCTTGACAACCATATTAGGATCAACCTGAGTAATAACTTGAAATCCTTCTGTCTGTAACATTTCAATATCCGCTGAAATAATATCCCAATATTTTGCAAATACCTGATAAGCTACATATCTATCTGCAAGTTTAATCGAGTCAATTCGTCCAAAGATGTCCTCAGTTATTTTTTCCTTTTCCTGCTCTGCTGACACATCAAGTATTCCGTCAATCAAATCTTCCTGTAGTGTCTCATAAAATCCATCAAAAGATTTCGTAAAAGCGGACCTATATGCCTCAACTGATTCAAACACATCTATGATTTTCTTAATATCATCACTCTTTGGTTGTACGTACCCCTTCGATGCCTGTTCGAACAAAGCATCTCGCAGTCCAGGAAAAGCATCCCAAAATTCTTCATAAGCATCCACTTCAGTCTCAGGAATACCACCAAACATAGTTGCTCGGATATCCCACTTTTCTGGATCATCAGCAGAATCAACATATCGCGTTATATTAAGATTGTACTCATTCTCCTGTATGGTTTCCTTAGATACCTTAACCGAATATTTTTCATGTTCAGCTCTATTTTTTACTGTATCTACTATCTTCTTTATATCAGAAGCACGAAGTTTATTATTCTTTCCTGATTTCTCAAACCCTTTTGACGCATCAATAATAAGAACATCAGATGTTGGTCTGTTCTTTTTTAAAACCATTATGATGGTCGCAATATTTGTTCCAAAGAAGATATTCTCTGGCAGACCAATGATTGCATCTATACGATTCTTCTCAATAAGATTTTCGCGAATCTTCGCCTCCTCTCCTCCCCTAAACAAAACTCCGTGTGGAAGAACAATGGTCATAATACCATCATCTTCAAGATGGTAAAGGTCATGAAGAAGAAAAGCAAAATCTGCTTTTGCCTTAGGTGCAACGCCAAAATCTTTGTATCTTGGGTCAAACTCTTTATCCTTAGGATCCCATTTCTGAGAATAAGGCGGATTACTTACTACCGCATCAACTCTAATAAGTTCATAAGTTTTTTCCTTGTCATTTTCTTCAAAGAATGGCCAGTCGTCCTCAAGGGTATCTCCGTTTCGCACATTTATATTTGCAGGCTTGATTCCCCTCATAACCAAATTCATTCTTGTAAGGTTAAACGTATTCTCTTTTAGTTCCTGAGCATAGTAATCAATCTTACCATCGCCACTAATATACTTTGCTGCAGATTTTCCGATGTTGATGAGAAGTGATCCCGAACCAGATGTAGGATCATAAATCTTAATCTGCTTTCTGTCCTTTAAATGCTCTGCGACAATTTCGGACATCAAGACAGAAACTTCATGCGGTGTATAGAACTCCCCTGCCTTCTTTCCTGCATTAGCAGCAAAATTACTAATGAGATATTCATAGATGAATCCAAGAACGTCATAATCCTGCTTACCATCCATTGGAATCTTCTTGATAAGCTTTAAAAGTTTTTTCACAGCCTTTGTCTGTGATCCAGAGGTCTCACCTAATTTAGAAAGACCAGTCTGCAATGTATTGAAGATTTTCTCAAAAACCTTCTTACGGTAAATAGCTGCGCCAGCGCATGAAGCAAATATCCGCCCTTCCTTCTCAAAG
>ERZ773224.596-NODE-596-length-50761-cov-4.844417_pt1 | contig 50761 bp, 57 predicted proteins | sample MGYA00580526_ERZ773224 | MGnify/ENA primary metagenome ERZ773224 (study PRJEB29015, sample SAMEA2737743) | human gut metagenome | biome: human gut; feature: human-associated habitat; material: faeces | place: China | collected 2012 ... | reverse complement strand
CGATGATCAACTCTACGAGAGAGAAACCTTTGTTATCCTTCTTTTCATTCTTTGCTTTCATGTTCTGAAGCAGTTCCATAATTTTCTTCATACCCTTTGTTCTCCTTTTTTGAATAGATTTTTATGTATCTATCATCACATGTCTCATGGCAGACATGTAACAACCCTTCTTCTGCCTGCGGTCAGGCTCCGATGCTGTCGTACAGACTGTACATCGGCATCATGATCGCAAGGACGATCGGCACCACAATAACTGCCATCACAATGATGATGAGCGGTTCCATTGCGGCAAGCAGTGCCTCGGTCGCCGACTCCACCTCTTCATCATAATATGCTGCGACTTTGTCGAGCATGTCTTCCATATTACCGGTTTCCTCCCCGATCTCTATCATGTGGTAGACCATCGGTGGGAAGACCCCGGAATCTGCCAGCGGCTTCGAGAGCGGGATTCCACGGCTGACCTCTTCGGTCGCATCTTTTAATGCCTGCTTAACCACGGCATTCCCCATCATCTCGGTCACAAGCCCGAGTGCATCCACCAGCTGGACACCGGAGCCCATCAGTGTGGACAGTGTTCGCGTCATGCGCGAGGATGCCGTCTTGATGCTAAGCGGGCCGACCAGCGGTACCTTTAGAATAAATTTTCCCAATATATGTGCCCCACTCTCTGTCTTTTTCCACGCATGGATAAATATGGCAATCCCTGCGATGATGGCAACAATAAAATACCAGCTGTGCACAAAGAAATCACTGACTGCCATGACTGCAAGCGTGATGCCCGGCAGTTTTCCGCCGACTTCGTCAAACTGGGAAGTAAAGGTAGGCACAATCTTAATCATCATGATGGCTACAACAACGATAATAACAAGAATCAGGATGACCGGATAAATCGCCGACTTGATGATCAGCCCCTTCAGGTGGGCTTCTTTTTCAAACTGACTTCCCACACGGCTGAATGCTTTATCCAGTCCACCGGAGGATTCCCCGGCGGCAACCATCTGCACCATGAGATTCGGAAAAATCTTCGGGTGCTCCGCCATCGCAACGGCGAGGGTCTCCCCGCGCTGTACGGAATCCCGCACTTCTGCGATTGCGTTGGCAAACGGTTTGTTCTCGGTCTGCTCGGATAGCATGTCGAGTGCCTCGACGACGGTCACGCCGGCATTTAATACGCTCTCAAACTGGCGGCAGAATACGCTCATTTCGCGGACGCTGACGGCTTTTCCGATATGGATTTCGAGATCTTTGTTAAATGCGTTGGCTCTTGCGATGGAAACGATGGTGTTGCCGCCGGATTTGAGTTCTGCCGAAGCAACTTCCATGTTCACGGCCTCGATGGTGCCGGTTTTTGGTTTTCCATCGGCTCCGACCACTTCGTATTTATAACTTGCCATGTCTTAACTCCTTTTTAAAACAGCTTCTGCTGCATGTTTCCTGTATCCTGTGCATACTCTACGGCATTTGCCGCATCGATTTTGTGTTTCAGGTACAGGCTGAATAAGGAATCATCCATCGTCTGCATGCCAATCTTCTTACTTGTCTGCATGATGGATGGAATCTGGTGTGCCTTATCCTCCCGGATCAGGTTTTTGATCGCCGGGGTACCGAGCATGACTTCAAATGCCGCCACACGGGATTTTCCGTCGATCGTCGGCAGAAGCTGCTGGGAAATTACCGCCTCAAGAACCGATGCCAGCTGCGAGCGAATCTGGTTCTGCTGGTGCGGTGGGAACACATCGATAATACGCTCAATGGTAGGTGCCGCACCGATGGTATGCAGGGTGGAGAATACCAGATGTCCGGTTTCTGCTGCTGTGATGGCAGTGGAAATCGTATCAAAGTCACGCATCTCCCCCACAAGGATGATGTCCGGATCCTCACGGAGTGCCGCACGGAGCGCATTTCCATAGGAATCGGTATCCAGCCCGATCTCCCTTTGGTTTACGATGGACCGGTTATGCTTATGTAAATACTCGATCGGATCTTCGAGTGTAATGATATGTTCGTTCCGTTCTTTATTGATGACATCGATCAAAGATGCCAGTGTGGTGGATTTACCGCTTCCGGTCGGTCCCGTGACAAGGACAAGCCCACGCTTTTTCTTTGTCAGCCCAAGGACAGCTTCCGGCACCCCGAGATCCTCCGGTGTCGGGATATCGCTTGCCACGATACGCAGTACAGCGGCATAGGAACCTCTCTGGTGGAAGGCGTTGACACGGAACCGTCCCACACGCGTATCCGTGTAGGCAAAATCCACTTCCCCTGTAGCTTCCATGGTTTTTTTCTGTTTTTCGTTAAACATAGATTCCACCAGTTCTTTGGTCATCGCCGGTGTCAGTTTCTCAAATCCGTCCATTTCATAAAGTGTTCCGCTGATCCTGCACTTCGGCCGTACCCCCACGGTAATATGTAAGTCGGACGCATGATGCGCTTTTGCTATCGAAAGAAGCGTATACATTGACAATTCCATCTGTTTTGCTGCCTTCCCTTCCCTGTTTTATTTAATCATCTTCGTCATCATATGCCACACGCTGCACTTCCTCGACGGTAGTGATTCCACGCAGTGCGTAATCAATGGCACTCATGCGAAGCGTTTTCATGCCATGTGTGAGTGCGATCTCCTCAAGCACATCCGCATTCTCCCCGCGGTTGATCGCCTGCCGCAGGTCTGCCGTGACCGGCATGATCTCATAAATACCGATTCTTCCATAGTATCCGGTTCCGCCGCAGCGGACACATTCTTTGTGCCCCGGTGTGCGGACATTGATCCGTCTGGCGGGATCCTTTATGCCGAGTATTTTTTTCTCCCCTGCGGTTGCCTCCCGGACAATTCCGCATGCCGGACAGACCCGGCGCACCAGACGCTGGGCGATTACCCCGACCACGGAATCCGCAATCAGGTAGTTTTCCACTCCCATATCTGCCAGACGGGTGATGGTATTTGCCGAACTGTTTGTATGTAAGGTGCTGACCACCAAGTGTCCGGTGATGGATGCCTTTACCGCAATCTCTGCGGTCTCCTGGTCACGGATCTCCCCGATCATGATGATGTCCGGATCCTGACGCAGGATGGAACGCAGTGCCGAGGAAAAGGTAAGTCCCGCCTTTTCGTTTACCTGTACCTGGTTGACCCCGTTTAAGTTCGCCTCAACCGGATCTTCTACCGTGATGATATTGACACCTTCTACGTTTAATTCATTTAATGCGGTATATAATGTCGTGGACTTACCGCTTCCGGTCGGTCCCGTGACGAGAATAAGCCCGTTCGGATGGCTTAGGATGTGGTCAAACTTTTTTAATTCGTCCTCCGGGAATCCCAGATCCCGCTTGTCCAATGTCAGTGCTTTTTTCTGTGCGAGACGCATAACGACCTTTTCCCCGTAGACGGTCGGAAGCACGGACACACGGATGTCGTATTCCTGCCGGTCCACAATGCTGGTCGCACGACCGTCCTGCGGGCGGCGCTTTTCGGAAATGTCAAGTCCGCTGACAATTTTGATTCTTGCGATCAGTGCGGCATGCAGGCTGATGTCGTGCCGCATGGCTTCGTGCAGCACGCCATCCACACGGAACCGGATCCGCACCTGGTTTTCCATCGGCTCGATATGGATATCGCTGGCTCTCCTGTGGACCGCCTGCTCGATGATCTGTCCTAACAGTTTGACAATCGGTGCCTGCTGGACATTGTTCTCATCGTTTCCACTCCCGGGATCTAGGGCTGCCCTGGCTTTTGCCTGTTCCTGCTTTTCCCTTGTATACTGTTCTGCCACACGCAGGGCTTCTGCATTTCCATAGTAGCGGTCGATGGCTGCCGCAATATCACTCGGGGTTGCAGCAAAACGCTCCACCTGACACCCGGTAATGATGGAAACATCGTCCATCGCCCGGATATCCAGCGGATCGCTCATTGCCACGCACAAAAGATTGGGATTTTTCTCATTGAACTTAAACGGAATCAGATTATACTTCCGCAGCACTGCCTCGTCCAAAAGCCGGATGATTTCCTCCGGGATGCGCAGGGTTGACAGATCGACACTCTGTATTTTCAGCTGTGCCTTCAGTGCCTCTACGATCTGTTTTTCGTCTGTAAACCCCAGATCTATCAGTACCACTCCGAGACGTTCTCCCTGTTTTTCTGTTTTTTGGACCTGTAACGCTTTTACCAGCTGATCCTGCGAAATGACTCCTGCATCCACAAGCAGATCGCCCAGTCGCTTCTTCCGGGCAAACCCTACCAACTTATCCATGTAATACTCCCACTACGTTAAACATTTATTATTTTCGAATAATTTCGAGCAATTAATGATTATTATAACCTTTTTTGTTCTCTATTGCAATCCTTTTTCATGTATAAAATATAACTTTATTGCATTTTACCGTTTCTTTTTTTGTGCAAATTTCACATCTAGGTCTTTTGTCCTATTTTATTTGCCGTCATTTCCTCCACAAAAATGCCATATCCTTTCGTTGGATCGTTAACAAGCACATGGGTCACGGCACCGATCAGTTTTCCGTCCTGCAGGATCGGGCTTCCGGAGAGTCCCTGCACGATTCCGCCGGTCAGCTTCAGCAGATTCTCATCCTCCACATGAAAACGAATTCCCTTATTTTTATCTCCCGGTGTATAATCAAGATCATCAATTACGATGCGATATGACTGCAGTTCCCCGGACGCATCCGACAGAATTACCGCATCCTTTGTCTGAATCTCCTGTTTGTAACCGACCGGACACAACAGACTTTCGTTTTTCTTTTCTTCCCGGAAGTTTTTCGTCAACGTGCCATAGATACCGATTTGTGTATTGCTGGACACTTCTCCGATCTGGTTGTCTTTCCCATAATAGACAACTCCCTCCAGCTCTCCCGGTGTTCCCCGGACACCTTTTTTGATACCGAGCACCTGTGCTTTGTACAGCCGGCCGTCTGACAGACGGAGCAGGTCTTTGGTCTGTCCGTTTCCGATTCCGTGTCCCAGTGCCCCGAAGTTTCCGTCCTGATCAAAATAGGTCAGCGTGCCGATCCCTGCCATGTCATCTTTCACCCAGAGTCCCAGACGATAGCCTTTGTGTTCTGCTGCCTCAACCGGCTCCACCGATACCTGAATCTGCTCGGCTCCGCGCCACAGGGTCAGCACCACCGGTTGTTCCCCGTACTGATTGATCCGCTCCATCAGTTCTTCTTTTTTCGTGACCGCTTTTCCATTTACAGCAGTAATATAATCCCCCGGAAATACAATGTGTTCTGCCGGCTGCCGGCTGCTTCCGTCCACAGTTTCCACCGGTCCGGATCCCAGCACCAGTACTCCCTGGGCAGCCCCGTAAATGCCCACCACCTGTCCGCTCACGTATAAGGATTTTCCGTTCACCACGGAAACCTGCACCTCTTTCATGGGAAGGATGCCAAACAGATAGCAGGTCAGTGTATATTCCCCCTGCTTCAGCTGGCTGCACGTTTCCACTGCCCGTTCCTGCTTCATTGCCTGAAACGTCCGCTCCCCGATCTGTGCCATAACGGATTGCGGTTTTGTGGACATTGCCAGTGTGACCGGAATTTTTTTGTCCAGTTCCAGTTTCTGCCCCTCCTGCACGTATACATGATCGGGAATGGCATGTATCATGGTGGCATAGGCAAAGCAGCACAGCGCCAGAACATAAATACAGATAATATTTTTGAATATACGCATATAAAAAGACCGCATGCCAAAGGTTCTCCTATCTTCTCGGATACCTTTAGTATGCGGACTTTGGTTTTATCTATTCGTATTTTTCTGCCAGACGTTTCATCTCGCGTGCGTTTTGTAAAACCGTATCCGTGATCTCCACGCCGCCAAGCATCCGCGCCAGTTCCTCGATACTTTCCTCTTCCCGCAGCGGATGAATCCGGGAAACCGTGGACGCATGCTCCACCGATTTTTCAATCAGGAAATGGGCATCTGCCATGGCAGCAATCTGGGGCAGATGAGTGATGCAGATGATCTGGTGCGTCTTTGCCAGCAGTTTCATCTTCTGCGATACCATCTGTGCCGTACGCCCGCTGATTCCACTGTCAATCTCATCAAAGATCAACGTCGGAATCTCATCCGTATCCGCCATGACGGTCTTGACCGCGAGCGCAATACGGGAAAGTTCTCCGCCGGAAGCGACCTTTCCCAGAGGCTTTAACGGTTCTCCCGGATTGGTGGAGATCATAAATTCTGCCTCATCCCAGCCTCCGGCACTGTACTCCGTCTTCCGGAATTCCATCGTAAACTGCACATCTAAAAAATTCAGATCTTCAAGTGCCTGTGCAATCGCTTTCGTCAATCCCTTTGCCGCTTTCTTCCGGATTCCGGAAACCTCTGCACACAGCCCGTCCAATTCTTCTTTCTTCCGGTTCATGGAAGTTAAAAGATCATTTAAGTATTTATCATAATCCTGTAATACGGCAATACGCTTTGTTTTTTCTTCCGCTGACTGCAGAATCTCTTCCATCGTATTTCCATACTTGGATTTCAGGTGATTGATCTCATCAAGCCTCTTTTCGGTCTGATAAAAGACTTCGTCATCAAATTCCTCCCCCGACAGGTAGGAAGAAATCTCATGATTGAAATCGCTCAGCAGATTATCAATATCGGTAAGCATCTGTTCCATCTGCGCAATGCGCTCCTCATATGCCGAAACCGAACTGACTTCCCGCAGGGCACGGCTGATAAGTTCCGATGCATTCTCTCCGGTACCGCCGTCTCCCCCGGTAGCTGCACCGGCAGCCGATATGGCATCCATGATCTTTTTTGCGTTTGCAAATCTGCGATACTGTTCTTCCAGCCGGGTATCCTCCCCGACGGAAAGCTGTGCCTCTTCGATTTCCTTTACTTCATACGCAAGAAACGACAACTCTCTGGCGCGCTCCTCGGTATCCAAAGACGAGGACTCCCACTCTTTTTTCAGTTTCCGGTATTCCTGATAACAGGCAGCAAGACGCTCTTTTTTTTCTCCCAGCGCGTCTTTTGCATAGGCATCGAGGATTTCCAGATGTTTCTTTTTGGAAAGAAGGGACTGGTGCTCATGCTGTCCGTGAATATCGATGAGCAGAGACGCCACCTCTTTTAACCGGGAAGCAGACACTGCTTCTCCATTGATCCGCGCAATTGCCCTTCCGGAAGTTATCTTACGACTTAATATTACTGTTTCATCCTCTGTTTCTATGCCCAGTTGCCGGATCGCATCCAGAACCTTTGGGTTTTCAACCGAAAAGACCAGCTCCACAAGTGCGGTCTCTTCGTTATCCCGGAGCAGTTCCTTTGGAACCTTCTCTCCGAGTGCCAGTGCAACCGAACCAATGATGATGGATTTACCGGCACCGGTCTCTCCTGTCAAAATATTAAGTCCTTCTTTAAATTCTACCTCTGTCTCTGTGATAAGGGCAAGGTTCTTCACATGTAGATTTTGTAACATACATTCTCCTTCTACTTTTCCGAAGCATTTTTATTACTGTTCTACAATTTTCCGAAGCTTTTTCATGATGTGCACCGCGTCATCGGACGTACGGATCACACACAGAATCGTGTCGTCTCCCGCAAGTGAGCCAACAATCTCCTGCATACGCATGGCATCTACTGCAGCCGCAACGGCTCCCGCCATACCGGACACGGTTTTGATCACAACAATATTTTCCGCAGCATCCACGGACAAAAATCCTTCCCTGAGAACCCTTGCATATTTTTCCATCATATTGGAATCCGCGTCCGTAATCACCGCATATTTTTGTCTGCCGTTGTCGGTCGAAATCTTTGTCAGCTTCAGTTCACGGATATCACGGGATACGGTTGCCTGGGTAACCTGAAACCCTTCTTTTTCGAGATATGCGGACAGTTCTTCCTGTGTTTCCACATCTTTTTTCTGAATCAATTCGAGTATCTTTGCCTGTCGTGTTGTTTTCATATGTCCTCCTTTGCGTCCTACGGTCTCATCTTTTTCCTCAGTATTTCCAGGAAACTCTGGTTACTGATTTTGCAGATCCAGATGGTACTTTGTGCCTGTGCAATCCGCACACGGTCTCCCACGTGCAGATGCTCCGGTGTGTCCCCGTCAAAGCTGACACATGCCGTCTCGTCCTTTTGAAACCGTCTGCTTCCCATCTTAATCTCCACAACATCCTCCGCTCCAAACACAATGCTTTTGGAGTTTAAGTCATGTGCATTGATCGGTGTCAGAAGAAGTACCCTTGCTTTCGGGTCCACGATCGGACCTCCGGTGGAAAGATTATACCCCGTGGAACCGGTCGGTGTCGCAACAATCACGCCATCTGCGTGGTAAGTTGTCAGATATTCCCCATTGACATACACATTTAAAAGCAGCATGGACAGATCCCCGGACCAGTGGATCACGACATCATTCAATGCCATATGTGCGCCGTTTCCGCCAATTTTTTCGCCGGTCAGAACAATCCGCTCTTCCATGATGCAATCATCCTGCATCAGACAGTCGATGGCATGAAATACGGTAGCTTCCTCAAGCTCACACAGATACCCCAGTGTCCCAAGGTTGACACCGATCAGCGGAATCTGCAGCGCCTCCACCTTGGTTGCTGCGCGGATTAACGTGCCGTCTCCGCCGAGAACAAGGATACATTCCGTGTCTGCCGGAATCTCGGAAAGTGCAAAATCTTTCTGGTTATCATCCTCCACATTGCTGACACAGATTGCAGCACTGCCGCCCTTTTGTTGTATGTACGAGACAATTTCGTTTGAGAGTGTCAGATCACGATCTTTGTACCGGTTCGTGATCAGCATAAATTTACGCATCTACTTATCCAATTCTCCGTGTGCTGCTTCCACAACTGCGTGAATATCCACGGATTCCTCCTTTATTGCTTCGTCCGATTTTTCAATATGCACGAGATACTCGATGTTTCCCTCCGGTCCCTTGATCGGTGAGTATTCCAGATGGTGTACCGAAAATCCGTTTTCCAGTGCAAAGGTAATGATCCTCTCGATCACTTCCTCGTGAACGGCCTTATCACGTACCACGCCTTTCTTTCCCACTTTTTCCCGTCCGGCTTCAAACTGTGGTTTGATCAGACACACCATCTGTCCGCCGTCCTTTAACAGTGCATATGCCGCCGGGAGCACTTTGGTCAGGGAAATAAATGAGACATCCACCGAAGCAAAATCGAGCACATCATCGATATCTTCCGGTGTGACATAGCGGATGTTTGTTTTTTCCATACAGACAACCCTTGGGTCCTGGCGCAGTTTCCATGCAAACTGGCCATATCCCACATCGACGGAATACACTTTCTTTGCCCCGTTCTGCAGCATGCAGTCGGTAAACCCGCCCGTCGAAGCACCGATGTCCATGCACACCATGCCATCTAAGGAAATGGAAAAATGTGTCATCGCTTTTTCCAGTTTCAGACCGCCGCGGCTGACATATTTCAATGTATTTCCGTGGATCTCAATCGGAGCATCCTCTGCAAAAGTGCTTCCCGCCTTATCCTCCCGGTTATTGTTGACAAATACATTGCCTTCCATAATCATGGTCTTTGCCTTTTCCCGCGATGGTGCCAGACCACGTTTTACAAGAAGTACATCCAATCGTTCTTTCATAATTCCTCCGGTAATTCTGCTAATATTTTTTCCGTCACGGAATCTGCATCCAGTCCCAGTGCTTTTTTTAATTCGCCAACACTTCCATGTTCCACAAAGCAGTCAGGAATTGCAATCCTGAGGACCTTTGTATGCAGTGCTTCTTCCTCCAGAAATGCAGCCACATGCTCTCCAAATCCCCCGCTTGCCACGTTCTCTTCCATCGTCACAAGAAGCGGATGGGATTCTGCCAGTTTCCGCAGGCAGTTTTTATCCAGTGGCATGGCAAATCTTGCATTTACCACCGTTGTCGGGATTCCTTTTTCTGCCAGTTTTTTTCTTACCTGCCAGGCGGTTTCCACCATCGAACCGATTGCAAAAAGTGCAGCGTATGTACCCTCGGCGAGTACTTCCGCACAGCCTTTTTGAATCGGTGCCCGCTGATCTTTCCAGAGATCGCAGGCTTCTCCGCGCGGATAACGGATCGCCACCGGTTCCTCTGCAGCAATCGCAAACTTGAGCATATCGGAAAGCTCCCATTTGTTTTTCGGAGCCATAACCGTCAGGTTCGGAATACTTGACAGATACGACAGGTCAAAAATTCCCTGATGCGTGGCGCCATCCTTTCCGACTAATCCTGCACGGTCTACGGCAAACACAACCGGGAGATTCTGTGCACACACATCATGTAATACCTGGTCATAGGCACGCTGTAAAAAGGAAGAATACACCGCAAATACCGGTTTGAGTCCCGCCTTTGCCATACCGGCCGCAAACGTCACTGCATGCTCCTCTGCAATTCCCACATCAAAAAAACGTTCCGGGAAAAGATTTTTAAATCTCTTTAAACCGGTTCCGTCTGCCATCGCTGCGGTAATCGCAACCACCTTCGGCTCCCGCTCCCCCATTTTGCGCATGACGGTGGAAAACACATCCGTGTAATGCGCTTTTTCCTGATGATACAGCGGAACACCGGTGTCAATGTCAAACGGTCCCGTTCCATGGAAGCGCGCCGGATGACGCTCGGCAGGAAGATATCCCTCTCCCTTGATCGTGCGTACATGAACCAGCACCGGACCGCGCACACGCTTTGCCTCCGCAAGCACTTTTCGGATTTCTTTTATGTTGGTGCCATCCACCGGTCCTAAATAGGTGATACCCATATTTTCAAAAAACATTCCCGGAACAAACAGCTGTTTGATACCGCTTTTGGCGTTCCGGATCCGTTTGACCATCCGTTCCCCCACAACCGGAATCCGGTTTAGGGAATTGGTCACACCGTCTTTTAAATCCAGATAGGCATCCGAGGTGCGGAAGGAATTCAGATACTGGTTCATTCCTCCCACATTTTCGGAGATCGACATCTGGTTATCATTTAACACAATAATAAAATTGGTTTTCATGCGGGAAGCATTGTTCATTGCTTCGTATGCCATACCGCCGGTCAGTGCCCCGTCTCCGATCACAGAGACCACATAATAATTGTCACCGGTCAGTTCCCTCGCCTGCGCCATGCCAAGTCCTGCGGAAATGGAAGTGGAGCTGTGCCCGGTATTGAATGCATCCGCCGGGTCTTCCTGCGTCTTTGGGAATCCGCTCATCCCGCCATACTGCCGTAAAGTGACAAACCCCAACTTACGCCCGGTTAAAATCTTGTGCGTGTAGGACTGATGTCCGACATCCCAGATAATCCGGTCTCTCGTCAGGTCAAATGACAGATGAAGCGCCATCGTCAGTTCAATCACACCCAGATTCGATGCCAGATGTCCTCCGGTTTTTGCAATATTTTCCACCAGAAAATCACGGATTTCTTCCTGTAGCTCCTCCAGTTCTTCCTCGTTTAGTTGTTTGATATCATTTACTTTTTTTATCCGATCTAAAACCATGTTGCCCTCGAAAAATTAATGATCCCTGTTGATCAAATAGAAAAACAGGTCATGCAGAAACGTATGCTCTCCTTCAAATTCATCCAGTATCTTTATTGCTTCCCCGGAAAGCCGCTCTACATCCTTTTTTGCCTGCTCCAGCCCCTCAAATGTCACATAGGTTGCCTTTTCATTTTCTGCATCACTGCCGATCGGCTTACCGAGTTTTTCAAAAGATCCCGTGACATCGAGAATATCATCCTGAATCTGAAAGGCAAGTCCCAGTTTTTCCCCGGCTTCCTGCATACGCGCAACCGACACTTCATCCGCGCCTGCCAAAATGGCTCCGATCATAAGCGATGCTTCAATCAGCGCTCCGGTTTTTAACCGGTAGATAAAGTCCAGCCGGTTGCGGTCGATGGTCTGTCCGGTTTTCTCACTCTCCACATCCACCACCTGGCCGCCGATCATTCCGTATATACCCGCTTTTTGTGCCAGCACGGAAAAAGCCCTGACAATTCTCCAGTCTCCTTCGTTTCTGGTCAGTGCTGCTGCCACGGTCTCAAACGCATAATTTAAAAGCGCATCCCCCGCAAGAATTGCCATTGCTTCCCCGTATACCGCGTGGGTTGTCTTTTTCCCACGCCGGTATTCGTCGTTATCCATCGCCGGGAGATCATCATGGATCAGTGAATAGGTGTGGATCATCTCAATCGCCGCCATAAAATCATCAATTGCCGGATTCGTTCCGTCAAACATCTGGTAAGATGCTTCCATCAGCATCGGCCGCAGACGCTTTCCGCCTGCAAAAACACTGTATTCCATGGCATCGAGCACGGTCTGCTGAAACCCCTTTTCCTGTGGCAGAAACGGTGCGATCCGTGCTTCAATGTCTGCCGCCCTGCGTTTTATTTCCTGTCTGATCTCCATCAGAATTCCTCCAATTTTCCATCCTGGTTCAGTACAAGCATTGCCTTTTCTATCGTATCCAAAGACTGGCCGGCTGCTTTGATCTGTTCCAGTCCCTCTTTGTATAGGGCAAACGAACGGTCTAACGTTACGTTTTCGTCTTCCATCGCATCAAGTATGGCATCGATCTTTGCAAACCGTTCCTCCAGTCCCGGTTCTTTTTTTTCTAATTCATCACTCATTTTTTACTCCTTCGGCTGCCTGAATTTCTGTCACTGCTGCCGTCAGTGTGCCATCCAGCAAATGGATCTGCACGGTATCTTTTTCCCTGATCTGGTGGATGCTCCGCAGTGCCTGATGATTCCCATCCTCCACGAATGCATACCCGCCACTGAGTTTCTTTACTGGGGAATAACTCTCCAGCGTGCCTGCCAGAAGTGCCAGGCGGTGTCTGCGCTCACGCAGCAGTTCCTCCATGCGTCCGGTCAGTTTCTCTTCATACTCTGCCACTCTTCGCCGGTTTTCATTCATCCGCTGCTGAGGGCTGAGATAGTGCAGGCGCATCCTCTGGTGCTCCAGATGGTTTCTTGCCACGGTTACTTTCCTTTGGAGTTCTTTGTCCATCTGCTGCCGCATGCCAAGCAGTTCCTGCATTGCCTGCCGGTAATCAAACACCGCCAGCTCCGCTGCCGCAGACGGGGTCGGTGCCCGCAGGTCTGCGACATAATCTGCAATCGTAAAGTCCGTCTGATGACCGACAGCGGAGATCACCGGAATCCGGCAGTCAAAAATGGCCCGTGCCACCATTTCTTCGTTAAATGCCCACAGATCCTCTATAGATCCACCGCCCCGTCCGACAATGATTACATCCACGCCGATCTGTTCAAGTGCATGAATTCCATGGACAATTGATGCTGCCGCACCCTCTCCCTGCACCAGGGCCGGGCAGAGAATCAGCTGCACATACGGGTTCCTGCGCCCTGCAATATTGCGGATATCCTGAATCGCTGCCCCGGTCTCTGCCGTAACAATCCCCACGGTTTTTGCATAGGTAGGAATGGGCTGTTTGTATTCCTCCGCAAACATTCCCATCTCTTCAAGCTCCCGCTTTAACGCTTCAAATTTCAGATACAGATTTCCCTCTCCGTCCCGTTCAATCGTCCGTGCATAGATCTGGTATCTGCCATCTCTTTCATACACTTCCACGGAACCGGTCACAACCACGCGGTCGCCCTCTTTCATCTGGAATTTTAATCCTTCCCTGCGGTTTCCCGCAAACATGATCGCGTTTATCGTTCCGTCTGCATCTTTCATTGTAAAATAAATATGCCCGCTGGAGTGATACTTACAGTTAGATACCTCTCCCTTGATGCTGATATGGTGCAGCATAAAGTCCTGAGCGAACATATTTTTAATGTATTTATTTACCTGCCCTACCGAATATACATGTTTCATCATTCTGCAAACTTTGCAAGAATTCCATTGACAAATGCCGGTGAATCATTGGTTCCGTATTGTTTTGCCAGTTCCACAGCCTCATTGACCGCAACCTTAAACGGAATCTCATCATCGTAGCGGATCTCATATACCGCCAGACGGATCAGTGCCAGATCTACTTTGCCCATACGGGTTGTCTTCCAGCCTTTTGCGACTTCGTTGATTGCCTCGTCAATTTCCGTCAGATGATTGTAGATATCACGATAACGATCAGCGATATATTTGAAATCCTGATCCGTTACATGATCGACTTCCTCTCCAAACAATACCAGCTGTTCTGACAATTCTCCCGCATCAAAAAATTCTACGCGGAAAAGCATCTTAAATACATTTTCTCTTAACTCTCTTCTTGTCATCTTCTCTCCTCGCTCAAAAATAAAGGATGTCTTTCGTTCAGACATCCTTTATTATACCATATTCTGTTTCGAATACAAAGATTTAATTATCAGTTCCCATATCAACACTTGCGATACGGACATTGACAACAGCGACTGTCAGGCCTGTCATATTCTCAATGGCAGCCTTTACTTTATCCTGTACCTTGGCAGAGACTTCCGGAATGCTGTAACCATATGCAATATTGATGGCAACATCAACCTTTACTTCATTGTCCATAATTTCAATCATGATTCCCTTAGAAAGGTTCTTCATGCCGAGCTTGCTGACAATTTCGTTTGTGATGTTTCCCGCCATGGAACTGACACCATCTACTTCTGTTGCTGCAAGTCCTGCAATGATCGCAACGACTTCATCTGCGATACGGACATCCCCGACAGGATCTGATTTTATCTGAACTGTTTTTCTGCTATCAGCCATAATACAATTGCCTCCTCAGTATTTTATCTTTGCTTATTATAACAGACTCTGTATTATTTGGAAAGCATAAAATTATACAACCTGCCCCTTGGATACATATACCTGATACGACTCATTTCCGGTCAGTGACTTGCCCTCTGTGACACGTACATTCTTGTCGGTAATCACGTATTCCACGCTTGCATTATCTTCCACTACGGTATCCTGCATCAGCACACAGTTTTTCACTTTTGCGCCTTTTCCGACGTGAACGCCTCGAAACAGGACGCTGTTTTCGACTTCTCCCTCGATCACACAGCCATCGGCAACCATAACATTCTTTGCTTTGGAACCGTTGATATAACGGGTCGGGTTATCGTCACGGATCTTGGTGTAAATCTGATTTGGAGAAAACAGTGCATTTAAGTTTTCTTCCTGTAACAGACGCATATTTTCTTCAAAATAACTCTGGGTATCATGGATATTGACCACATAGCCATCGTAGCAGAACCCGCGGATATCCAGCCGGTCAATCTGCTTGTCCAAAAGGTCACGTACAAAGTAAGTATGCCCATGTACATACGCATCATCTATCATATGGATCAAAAACTCGCGTTCTACCACATAAATATTCATGCTGAAATTCATCTCCCCCTCTTCGGTCGGGTTGATGTAAATCTTGCTGACGCGGTCTCCGTTCATGCCGAGTGCATAGTACAGATCCATGCGGTCCCTGCTCTGACGGATAAATGCCTTCGGAATTTCCTGCTTGCGGTACATCATGGTCACATCCGCACCACTCTTGATATGCGCATCTAAAAGTTCATTAAAATCAAAATTGATGGCAATATTTGCATCGGTCATAATGACATATTTCTGTGGCTGCTTTAACAGATATCCGCGCAGACTCTCAAGTGCCTCGATGCGTCCCTCGAATACCTTTACCTGTTTCTGTGCGAACGGAGGAACAATATTCAGGCCTCCGTTTTTGCGGACCAGATCCCACTCACGGCCGGCGCCGAGATGATCCAGCAGGGAATGGTAATTTTTTCTTACGATAATGGAAATATTGTCAATTCCGCTATGTACCATGCTGGAAAGAATAAAATCGCACATGCGATATCTGCTGGCAAATGGAATGGATGCCATGAGGCGCTCCGAAACCAGATCCGGCACCATTGCATCATAGCTGTTCGGGAAAATAATTCCCAATGCCTCTGTCTTTGAATTTAACATTGCTCCTCACCCTCCTTCACATCTTCATAAATCATAGCGCTCGGACCAATTTTTGCTCCTTTTCCGATCGTTACATCCGCTGCAATTGTGGCAACTTCTCCAATTCCTTCCCCTTTTGGTTTTGCTCCCACAACCGCATCTTCTTCGATGGTCGCATTTTCTGCAATGATACAGTGTCTGACAACCGCACCTGCCTTGATCATGGAGTGTCCCATGACAACGGCATCTTCTACAATGGCGCCTTCTTCCACCGTGACACCAGAAAACAGGATGGAATGTCTGACGGTACCCTTGATGTTACATCCATCGGTAATCAGACAGTTATCCAGCACGGCATTCTCTCCGATCCGGTGACCGGTCATACCACTGTTTCTGCTGTAAATTTTCCAGTTTTCATCAAACAGGTTGATGCCGCTATGTTCCGGATCAAGCACTTCCATGTTTGCTTCCCACAGAGACGGAATCGTTCCTACATCCTTCCAGTATCCGTTGAAATGATAGGCATACATCTTTCTTCCGTCACGCAGAAGATTTGGAATGATATTGTTTCCAAAATCATTCTCGGAAGTCGGGTCAGCCTCATCCTCGATCAGATATTTCTTTAAAATATCCCAGTTAAATATGTAAATTCCCATGGATGCAAGATTGGACTTCGGTTCCTTTGGCTTCTCCTGGAACTCGGTAATCTTGTCATCCTCGTCTGCTACCATCAGGCCGAAACGGGAAGCATCCTCCCACGGCACTTCCATGACTGCGACAGAAAATTCTGCCCCCTTCTGCTTGTGGAACTCAAGAAAATCACTGTAATCCTGTTTGCAGATCTGGTCTCCGGAAAGAATAATCACATACTGCGGATCATAGCGCTCAATAAAAGCAATATTCTGATAAATGGCATTTGCCGTACCCTTATACCAGTCAGACCCCGATGCTTTCTGGTACGGTGGAAGTACATGCACGCCTCCGTAAAGACGATCCAGATCCCACGGCTGGCCATTTCCAATATACTCGTTTAATACAAACGGCTGATACTGGGTCAGAATCCCCACCGTATCAATTCCTGAATTTACGCAGTTCGACAGTGGAAAATCAATGATACGGTACTTTCCCCCAAACGGAACTGCAGGCTTTGCAAGCTTCTGTGTCAGTGCATATAATCTGGACCCCTGGCCTCCGGCAAGCAACATCGCAACTAGTTCTTTTGCCATATAAGTATCCCCCTTCTGTTCATAATAATTACACTTATTATGGTAACATAAAAGGGGGATAATTCCTAGTACTTTTGGCTCTTTTCGTTTATTTTAGTGAAAAGATTTCTGTGCCGTATACAGTTTGTAATATCTGCCTTTCTTTTTCATCAGTTCTTCATGCGTTCCCGCCTCTGCGATTCCTCCGTCATCAATATACATGATCTTGTCACAGCCACGGATCGTGGAGAGCCGGTGCGCAATAATAAAGGACGTCCTGCCCTTAAGCATACGGTTTAATCCGGTCTGTAATGCTTTTTCCGTCTGCACATCAATGCTGGAAGTTGCCTCATCCAAAATCAGAATTGCCGGGTCACAAAGCAGTGTTCTCGCAAAAGAAATCAGCTGTTTCTGTCCCTGGGAAAGCATGGACCCACGCTCGCGCACCTGTGTTTCATATCCTTTCGACATTTCCCGGATAAACGGATCGGCACAGACAATTTTTCCCGCTTTTTCAATTTCCTCCTGTGTGGCATCCAATTTTCCGTACCGGATATTATCTGCAATTGTTCCCGAAAAAATAAAACTGTCCTGCATCATAATCCCCATCTGCGCACGGAGAGAATGAATGGTCACATCTGCGATATCCTGATCATCGATCAGTACCTTTCCGTCATTGACATTGTAGAACCGTGAAATCAGATTGACGATGGTACTCTTTCCGGCCCCGGTCGGTCCTACAAGTGCAACACTCTCCCCGGGATTTACCGTAAAGGATACGTCTTTTAATATCGTTTTTGTCTCATCATATGCAAAGGTCACATGGTCAAACGTAACTTTCCCCCGGATCTTTGGCATCTTGATCGCATGCTCTGCATCTTTTACGGTAACCGGCTCATCGATGGTTTCAAAGATCCGTTCCAGATAAGCGATATTATTGATAAAATTGTTGAATATATTTCCAAGGTTCATGATCGGCTGCCAGAAATACGAAGCATAACTGGAAATCGCCACGATCGTTCCCAGCGACTTATTTTCCTGCCCGAAAATGACAAGGCCAAACAAAAAGATGGCAGCACGGACAAACACCGAAATGGTATCAATGCCCGGCCATACAAGGTTTGAGTAGCGCACAGCGGTATTCCAGGTCCGTCTGCATTCTTTGGAAAGTCCATTAAAGATTTTTGCATTTTCATCCTCACGTGCAAAAATCTGTGTAATCCGGGCACCTACAATATTTTCCTGCAGATACGCATTTAAGTTTGAGTTCTTGTTGGATACGGCCTGCCACGCCTTTCTCTGCTTATTTTTGATCCAGAACATAAAGACGGCAAGCACGGGAACTCCACACAACACGACCAGTGCCATCTGCACATCTACCATAAACATAAAAATAATAATAAACAGCAGATTAAATGCTTCCAGCACGATATTGATCAGTCCGTTTGACAACATATCCGATACCGAATTGACATAATTGACCACCCGGATCAGAATCTTTCCATGCGGTCTGTCGTCGTAATACTGAAACGGAAGTTCCTGCAGATGTTCAAACAGGTCCTTGCGGATATCATAAATAATATTCTGACTGACATCCACCATGATGCGACTGCGGATCGTGGTAAAAATCACGCTGACCACATAGATGGCAATCAGCGCCGCCACCAGGGAAAATAACAGTCTCATATTTTTATCAGGCACCGCAATATCAAGTGCCCGCTGAATAATCATCGGTGCCACGTACCCGAACGCTCCTCCGATTCCGCTGAGGACGATCGCAAGGATCATACCCCTGCGATATTTTTTGATATAGGATGACGCCCGGAGCAGATGCCGGATATCAAACGGTTCTTCCAAGATTTCATCCTGCTTATATGTATTCTTTGCCATTGTCTCACCCCCTATACCAGGTCTTCGCCGGTCTGCAGCTGTACCAGTTCGTAATAATATCCTTTTTTTGCCATAAGTTCCTCATGATTTCCCATCTCCGTGATCCGTCCATGCTGCATCACCAGAATCTTATCCGCCATCATCGTAGTGGAAATCCGCTGTGCGATAATTACCTTCGTACACGAAAAATCCAGATGCCGCAGTGCTTCCTGAATCTGTTTTTCCGTTTCCATATCCACCGCAGAGGTCGTATCGTCCAGAATCAGAATCGAAGGCCGCACCGCCAGTGCTCTTGCCAGGGAAATTCGCTGTTTCTGTCCGCCGGAAAGGCCTACGCCACGCTCTCCGACCACTGTATCATATCCTTCCGGCATCTTTGAGATAAAATCAGATGCCGCAGAATATTTTGCAAATTTTTCCACTTCTTCGAGATCAATGCTGCTGTCTCCGTAGGCAATGTTTCCCTCGATCGTATCGGAATACAACAGCACATCCTGTGTGGCAAGTCCGATCTGTTTGCGCAGGTCGGACAGTCTGAAATTCTGCACCGGTATATCATCGATCCGCACTTCCCCTTTCGTCGGCTCATAAAACCGCGGGATCAGGTTGATCAGGGAAGTCTTTCCGCAGCCGGTTTCTCCCATGATTGCAATGGTCTCCCCCGGTTTTACGGTAAAAGAGATATCATGCAGCACCGGAAGATCCCCATCTTCATACTGAAAGGATACCTCCCGGAATTCGATTTTCCCGTCAAAGCGGTTCGGGTGTGCAGCTGCATCCAAAGCATCTTTGATCTGTGGTTCGGAATAATAGATCTCCATCACCTTTTTGGATGCGGCCGAGAACCGCTGAAATTCATTCATGATATTTCCCATCTGGCGCATTGGGTTGGCAATTGCCCAGATCAGTCCGGAAAATGCCACATAATCTCCCATCGTCAGTTCGCCCCGGATCAAAAAGACACCGCCCACGGCCAGCATCACTACCGGCATAAGGTTTGCAATGCTTTCCACATATGGGAAAAATTTCAGCCATACCATGCTGGTTTCTTTGTTCGTCTCTGCATAATCTTTGTTTGCCCGGTCAAATTTTTCAATTTCATACGCTTCCCTGGCAAACGCTTTTACCACACGGTTTCCGGAAATATTTTCCTGCGCATAGGTGTTCATCTGTGCCAGTTTTTCACGCAGTTTCGCATGCATCGGTGCCACCTTGTTTTTGAACAGATAAATGATAAAAAACACAAACGGCGAAATAATTAACAGGCTCAGAGCCATTTTCCAGTTCATATAAAAGAAGTATATTGCCACCACACCAAACAGGGAAAATGATTCGATCACCATGCGGATCACCCATGCAACCATGTGGCGCACCGCATCCAGATCGCCCGTAACACGCGTCATCAGATCGCCGGTACGATATGTGCTGTAAAAGGTCATATCCTGCCTCTGGATTTTGTCATACAAAAAATTGCGCACACGGTACAGTACCGTCTGTGACACATGCTCGTAAATCATGCAGTCTCCATAGACAATCACACCGCGAAGTACGGTAAATACAATCATCAGGATGAGCAGATGATAGAACAAACCACTATTCGTTCTCATATTTTTCCACGCATCTGCCCCACTTAAAAACAGATCCACAATTCTTCCGGAATAATACGGAACCGTCAGTTGCAATATATTATAGACAACGGTTCCCAGCATGCCGATCACATATAATACACGTCTGCCTTTCATATTTTCCCACAGCCACTGTATTTTTGTCTTTGGAAACAATGTTTCTTTTTTCACTTTCATCACAAGCCTCCACTGTCTTTCTTGTCAAATTTCCGTTATTGTATCAATTATTTTTGAATTATGATATAATACAATAACATAAAAATAGAACAAATCTATTCTATTTTTATGATTTTTGTCTTAGTACCAGGGGGTCATATGAACGAAAATTTATTTGAATACAGTGATATGCTGCGCTCTCCTATTGAAGCTTTTTGCTGTGGCACCGGATACTGGGAAGGTCCCGTTTCCTCCCACTGGCACTATTTTCTGGAACTTGTCTATGTGCAGGAAGGATCTGTAACGGTCAGCTGTAATGACAATACCTGTCTCCTGAAAAAAGGAGCCTTTATTGTATTTCCTCCGCAGGCAATGCACTCCATCTATCATACCGATGATAAGCCCTATGTTTACATCTGCTGTAAATTCAATCTCAACCGCATAAAACTTTCCGAGAATTATCTTCCAAATTTAAACTTTGCCTTTCACCAGATTTTAAACAGCACAAACCCTCCGCTGGTTTTTGATTCGGACAACCTGCCCGATTTTCCTGCTGAACTGTTTTTCACGGATATCTTAAAAGAGGTTCAGGAAAAACGCTACGGATATGATGCCTGTGTTTATGCCCAGTTCGCCCGGCTGATCGTACAGCTGCTGCGTTTCTGGCTGGAACAGGGAATTTCTTTTGATACGGATCAGATCCCGAAAGTGGAGGAAGAAGCGATGCAGAATGTTTTGATGTATATCGATGATCATTCCCAGGAAAATATCAATATTGAATCTCTGGCGCGCACATATCATATGAGTTATTCTTACTTTGCCCGGCAGTTCCGTAAATACTATGGGCAAAGCTGCAAGCAGTATATCGAATTTGTGCGGCTGAGCAAAGTGGAAAATCTCCTTTTATTTACCGGGCATGATTTAAGTTATATTGCGGGAGAAACAGGCTTTGCCGATTGCAGCCATCTAATCCGTACCTTTAAAAAACGCTATCAGATGACACCGAAACAGTTCCGCTTACAACATCAGAATATACGAAACTGACGTTTCCAATCTATGGGATTTTTTCCTTTTTTTCCAAAAATTCTTTACTTTATGTTATACTATAGGAAACAAATCATAACGGAATAAGGAGGAAATCCCATGAAACGATTACACTTCACAAAATGCAGGACTTCTTTGCTTGCTGTTTTACTTGCCTTTTCCGTAGCTTTCGTACCTGTACCACCCATTTCTGATACAAGTTCCGATTCTGCTGCGCTTATCACGACTGCACAGGCTGCCCAAAAGAACACAAAAGACCGTTTTTCCATCAAAGAAATTCCAAAATACAATGGAAAATCTTCTGTGGCTGTACATGGAAATAAACCATATTTCACCAGCCGGGAAAAGAAAAACACCAATACTTTTGAATCCTACCACAAACTCGACAAGCTCGGACGATGCGGTGTGGCCTATGCCAATGTGAGCAAAGACACCATGCCAACCGAAGCGCGCGGGGAAATCGGTCAGATCCGGCCATCCGGCTGGCACACCGTCAAATACACCGGTGTCGTGGACGGCAACTATCTGTATAACCGCTGCCACCTCATCGCCTACTGCCTTACTGCGGAAAATGCCAATAAAAAGAACCTGATCACCGGCACCCGCTACATGAACAATGAAGGTATGCTTCCTTTTGAGGAAAAAACCGCACGATATATAGACAAAACCAATAACCATGTCTTATACCGCGTGACACCGGTTTTTGAGGGCAGTAACCTGGTCGCTTCCGGTGTCCTGATGGAAGCTTATTCTGTGGAGGATCAGGGAAAGGGCATTTGTTTTTGTACCTACTGCTACAATGTACAGCCGGGTGTTGCCATAGATTATGCCACCGGTGACAGTCATCTGAATGGAAAAAATGACCAGAATTCCCATAATAGTTCTGCAAAGGAACACGCATCCGCGGTCTATATTTTAAATACTAACACCAAAAAATTCCACAAACCGGACTGTTATTCGGTAAAGCAGATGAGCAGTAAAAACCGAAAAAAATACAAGGGGCTCCGCAAGAAATTGATCAAAGACGGATATTCCCCTTGTAAAAACTGCAACCCATAACGGCTGCCCTATTTCCCAATGATTTCATCGGTATTGATAAACTCATACGGTGTCTGCTGGTAAACGTAATAATTCAGCCAGTTTGCATAAAGGATATTTCCATGTGACCGCCACTGCAGCATCGGCCGCTGCGTTGGATCATCATCCGGATAATAATTACACGGAAGCGTGATCGCAAGTCCCTTCTCCCTGTCACGCTTATATTCACTGTCTAATGTCATCCGGTCATATTCCGGGTGTCCCATCACAAAAATCTGGCTGCCATCCTGATTGATTACCAGAAAAACCCCCGCCTCTTTTGATTTTGCCAGAATGGTCAGTTCTTCATGCTTTAAAATATCTTCCTCCCGGATCTCGGTATGCCGGGAATGTGGAGCATAAAAATAATCATCAAATCCGCGTACCATCGGAATCTTGCGATTCATTACATGGTGCCGGAATACCCCGAACATTTTCTGCTTTAGATCATATTTTTGGATTCCGTAATGATAATAAAGTGCAGCCTGCGCCCCCCAGCACAAATGCAGGGTGGATGTCACATGCTTTTTGGACCACTCCATAATCTCACACACTTCATCCCAGTAATCGACTTCTTCATATTTCATCTGTTCCACCGGTGCACCGGTAATGATCAGCCCGTCAAAATACTGGTTCTTAATTTCCTGAAACGTCTGATAAAACTTGTTCAGGTGGCTCTTTGAAGTATGGGTGGATGCATGGGATGCCGGTGCAAGCAGCGATACGTCTACCTGTAACGGGGTGTTTGACAATGACCGGAAAATCTGCAATTCCGTCTCTTCTTTCAGTGGCATCAGGTTCAGAATCACGATATTGATCGGACGAATATCCTGATGCATCGCACGGGACTCATCCATCACGAAAATATTTTCCTGTTCGAGGATCTCCTTTGCAGGCAGATCACTTTGTGTTCTGATTGGCATAACTTTTTCTACCTCCCACCAAATTGTTCTATAAATGTATCTTCGGAAATAATCGGAATTCCCAGTTCTTTTGCCTTACGATTCTTAGATGATGCGGATTCCACGTCATTGTTGACAAGATATGCCGTCTTTTTTGAGACGCTTCCTGTCACTTTTCCGCCCTGGCTTTCTACATAGGCCTTAAATTCATCCCTGTTTTTATAGTGATGCACATCTCCGGTGATCACAAAGCTCAGTCCCGCACAGCTTCCGGAAGAAGTATCCTGCACTTCTACATGTTCTATCGAAAGTTCATGAAGCAGATCCTCAAACCCACTGTGGTTTTTTTCATTCTGATACCAGGTTACAATTGATCGGGAACGTTCCGCTCCGATCCCCTCAATATCCTCAAACCCGTCCCCCTGATGCAGACGTTGCAAAAAGCCTTCAAAACCAATGGCGGCAACAATTTTTTTCCCGGCATCCACACCGATCAGCGGTATGCACAGGGCAAATATAAAGTTCACCGGATGTACCTGCCGGCTTTTTTCAATGGACTGTTCCATATTTGCCACAGATTTTTCACCAAAGCCCTCCATCTGGCTGATCTCCCCGAAATGCTCTTTCAAACGGAAAATATCCGCAAATTCATGGATAAATCCCGCATTCATAAAACGGAGCATCGTCTGAATGGAAAGACCGTCAATATCCATCCCCCACTTGCTGACAAAACGGGTAAATTTCTTGACATTTTTGGCTGTACAGTCCGGATTGGTACAATGCAGGGTCTTTGTGCCACTGTTTTCACTCACATGAACTTTTGTCGGTGCATGGCACACCGGACACTGGGATGGAATCTCCGGAGCACCTACAGCATCTTTTACCGCAATACATTTCGGAATGATCTTATTGGCTTTGATCACGGAAAGTGTACACTCTTTTCCGATTCCCAGACGCTCGATCTCGCTGATATTGCATAGAGATGCTCTCGATACCGTTGTTCCCTCAATCTGCACCGGTTCAAACACGGCAACCGGGGAAATCGTAGACACCGCACACGACCATTCGATATATTTTAGTTTTGTATCCACTGCCTCATCCTGCCATTTGAACGCAAAACCGGCGCGTGTCGCATGATGCCCGGTCACGCTTCCCGATGCCGCATAATCCGTATCATCATAACAGATCACCAGACCATCTACCGGAATATCCATTTTTCCGCTCTCTACAAGTTTCGTCCATCGGTCAATGGCTTCCGGAAGTTTTTGGGCGGTTGTCGCTTCCCTGTCTACCACATCAAATCCCAGTTCTTCCAGAAAGTGCATCCGCTCTCCCCACGATACCATCGGCTCATCCAGATGCACCAGTGTAAATGCATGAAACCTGACATGGCGTGCCTTCACTTCTGCCGGATCTTCCAGATTCAGCGTTCCGGATGCCAGATTTCGCGGATTTGCATATTTTTCATCGTCATCCTCAATCATGTCGTTGATCTGTGCAAAATCTGTATAGGATATGGCAGCTTCTCCTCGCACAACCAGATGCCCCTGATACGAAATCTTTTGCGGGAATCCTCCGATCGCACCCTTTAAAAATGTAATGTTGGTACCCAGGTTTCCATTTCCTCTGGTAAGAATTTTTACAAGATTTCCGTTATCATACGTCAGAACCAGCGTAAGTCCGTCCAGTTTCCATGACAGCCAGATCGGATAAGCTCCCGCCCATTGCTGCAGTTCTTCCACCTGTTTGGTCTTCGCCAGAGAAAGTGCCGGATACTCATGCGGTTCTTTTTGTCCGCTTCCGGATTCTTCATATCCGGCATTCTGCGTCGGGCTGTCCTTTATAATATATCCGGTTTTTTCTTCCAGCGTGGTAAGCTCATCAAACAAAGCATCCCACTCATAATTTGGCATGATTTCATCCTGTCCGTTATAATACGCAGCTGATGCTGCATTCAACTGTTTTACCAGTTCTTCAATCCGTTGCTTTTCTGTTTCCATTTTTGTTCTCTCTATCTATATGATGATTTACCACCGTATACGTGCCATGTATGGCAGAATTGCGTGGTTTTCGTTTTGATTTTTGTGATTTTTCCATTGGTCGCACGGGCTGATTGCTCGAATGTGCGATCAACTGTTTTAACTTTTTAAATTCCTCCGGTGTAACATCCCGGTACTTTCCTGATTCGAGATCTCCCAGTTCAATATTCATGATCCGTACACGTACCAGTTTCTGTACACGGTACCCAAAATATTCACACATGCGTCGGATCTGTCGGTTTAATCCCTGTGTCAGAATGATCCGGAACTGTTTTTTTCCTGTCCGTTCTACCCTGCATTTGCGCGTTGTCGTGCCAAGTTCCACAAGCGGAACACCGTTTGCCATACCATGCAGAAATGCATCCGTCACCGGACGGTTCACGGTAACAAGATATTCTTTTTCATGCATATTTCCCGACCGCATAATTTTGTTGACAATCTCACCGTTATTCGTCAACAGCAACAGTCCTTCCGACTCTTTATCCAGACGCCCGACCGGATAGATCCGTTTCGGATAATGCAGGAAATCAATCACATTATTTTTTTCCCTTTTTTCCGCCGTGCAGACAATACCCGCCGGCTTGTTAAGCGCGATCAGTATCATTTCTTTTTCTTTTTGTACCGGTCTTCCACAGAAACAGACCTCCTGTCCATCCGATACATGATCCCCCATCCGCGCGGTTTTTCCGCCGATGGTTACATTTCCTGCTTCAATCTGGCGATCTGCTTCTCTTCTGGAGCATACCCCTGCTTCACTTAAAAATTTATTAATTCTGACTTCCACGTTTCTTCCCTGTCTGACAAAAATCGCGGAGACCTCACAGCCTCCGCTTCTTTATGATGTCTTTATTATTTTACCGTTTTTAATAAATCGCTCTTGATGTATCCGGTTTTGCCCTGGAACTTCACTTTCGTCCATTCTCCCTTGGTGCCAAGTTTCTTTAATTTTACGCCCGCATCCACTTTTCCAAGAAGTTCTCCATCTGTACTGGCGGTTTTACGCACATTGCAGATATCCTTCGTTTTTACGGTTCCCTTGCCGGAACCTGACTTGGAAGACACTTCCTTTACAAATTCACTCTTTACATATCCGGTTCCTCCCTGGAATTTTACCTTGGTCCAGTCACCTTCCGTTCCAAGTTTCTTCAGTTCCACACCAATATCCACTTTTCCGAGGAGCTCACCATCCGTACTCGGGCTCTTTCTGACATTACAGATATCTTTTGTCTTGACCGTACCGGTAGATTTCTTGGAATCGCTCTTTTGGGTATCTTCCTTCTTTTCCGTAGACTCCGTTGTCTGGGTTTCCTCGGTCTTTTGAGTTTCTTCCTGTTTCTTTTTCTCTGTGGTCTGGGTTTCCTGCGTCTGGCTTTCCGTCTCTGTCGTCTGGGTTTCGGTATTGCTTACAATCGTTTCTCTCCATTTTGCCATGGCATTTCGAAGTGTTCCACCCACCATATTGGCAAGTTTTTCATCACTCTTTACAGCTTCATTATAGCTTGTCTGCACCTCTTTCTGCAGAGCAACCACTTCATCACTCTTCTCATATGCCAGAATCAGGGAATACAGATTTGCATCCAGATCCTGATCCAGGAAATTGAAATTGTATGCAGAGTATATGTTATTGATGATCAGATTTCCCTTTCCGTCTCTCTCCACATAGAAGAAATCCATTCCCGGTGCCGGAGTATCCACACCTTTGAATTTCAGATCATAGCATACAGATACCAGATAAGAATCATCGGTTGCCCCCTTTGTGGAATAACAGGTGATGTTCTGATAATCCTCATAATACTCAGAAAACGTCGTGATATAACTCTTTTCATTGTCACTGAGCGGCTGTGCAATCATCTCCAGCGAATCCGTATCTCCACCGGCATATGCCGCATAATAATTTTCCATCAGTGTCACAAGTTCCGGATCTGCATCTTTCTGTAGCTTACCGATTTCCTGATATTCTGTAGTCTGTGTCACTCCCTGTGTACCGTTTTGTGTCTCTTTCTGATCTTTCTGAGGACCGGTACACTTTACCAGAATCACAACAAGAATCACAAATAAAACAGCTGCGCAAAAATATCGTCTATATTTCACAAAAAAGTCTGTAAACTTTTTTAATTTTTCATTCTGCATATGAACCCTCCATAAAAATGCATCTTTCCATTTATGATACCACACCTCATACTATTCGTCCAGTAAAAAAGCGGTGCATGACGCACCGCTTTTCCTGTCGTTCCATGGGTAAGTTGTTTCCTTGCCACATAGCATAAACTGCACCCGGCGGGAATCGAACCCGATTAGGCTACCTAAAATGCGCTATTTTAGTGCGTTTCAAATCTCGAGTAATCAACGAGTAATCAAAAGTAATCAGCTAATTTTCCCTGCAAGTTGAATCACTTCGGCTTTCTTTGACATTGACGATACATCATATGTATAATTTTTCTCATTCACCTCTTCGGTGTGTCCCAGTAAAGCTGCAGCAACTGTTGCAGGTACTCCATTACACCTAAGATTCGAATTCAATGTTCTTCGTATCGCATGAATACTTTTTTCGTTCACAAACTCTTTTGTTTCTGTTTTTGTTCGGACGCATTGGGAAATCATCCTTGTGTGGATTCTTCCGTCCTCATTACAGAACACAAATTCACCAAGAAATCCAAGATGTTTTTCCTCTTCCATCGTTTTTCTAAGAATTTTTTCCATATCGCCAGTTAGTGGAATGACTCTTACAAGATTATTCTTTGTGCCCGATATGTAAAATTCATGGGTTTTCCGATTATACTTTTCAGATCTTTGAATAGTGATTGTTCGATTCTGAAAATCAATATCTTTCCACATCAACCCGGCAAGCTCCCCGACTCTCATACCGGTAAACAAAGACAGCTCTACAGCATACGAAGCTATGTAAGATTTACAGTCTTTTGCAGTGCCGGACAACTTTTGCAGTAAAATTTTTCGTTCTTCTGCTGACAACGTTCGTTCTTCTGCTGTTTTAATCTTTGACTCTTTGCAACCTTTTCGGTATATTGGCACATCAATATACTTACATGGGTTATCGTCAACGACTTTATCCTTTATAGACTTTTCAAACACTGCATTCAGATAGCTGATCATCACTTTAAATGCTCTGTACGGTATATCTTTGCGTTCCAACAAACGATTTATGTATTCAGCAATCTTACCGTCCGTAATTTGCCGCAATGGCATATCTTCGATTTCATCACCTTTAAAAAATCTTCTATAATCAGATTCGTATTTTGCAACTGTATTATCAGACCGACCACATATTTTTTGACGTTCTACCCATATAAAGAACCTTTCCTTAAATGTATCTTTTTTATCAGATTCAATATAATCAATAATTACAGTCTCGAGATCTTCTTTATTCTTTTTCTTTATAAGTTTTCTTCCGGATTCCTTTGGAATATATGTTCTCCAATATCCGTCTTTCCCTTGCCATATATTGTATGGATGTTTACTTAAAATTTCCTTTCTCTTCTGCATATTCGCTTGTTCCTGCACAAGTGCTATGTTGATAATACCATTATCCAACGCATAATTCAACAACTCACGATCTGAAATTTTCTCCATTCACGATCACCCTCCGGAAATTAAAATTAAATCGCTCCGCTTCCGGCGGCTCTTTCGTATATTAAAAACTAATACTATCCTATCATTTGTATTTTACGCAACATTCGCCATCTTCCGGTCTGCCAAGATATCGTCACAGATGTAGTATTTCTCCGTAACCGCTGTGTTTGCATGACCAAGCCTGTGAGACACGTACAGGATATCTTTCGTCCGTTGATATTCCCGGCTTGCAAATGTTTTTCGGTATACGTGCACCGTAGCCACGTTCCGGCATCCGGCACGCTTTGCGATCTCTTTCGCGATTTCTTCTATCGTTGCCTTACACAGTGGTTTCCCGGTTTCCACATTCCGGCTGTTAAGGAATATATATCCTTCTGTCCTGCCGTTTACATACTGCTCTAAAGCAACCCTGCAATCCGGTGTCATAAAACAAGTACGCCATTTACTGTTCTTTTCTCCGTAAATCTGAATTTCACCACGTTCAAAATCCAGATTCTCGATTTTGAGATTGCAGATTTCGCCAACTCTCGGGCCTGCACTAAGCATCAATTCCAAAAGTGCCTTTTCACGCAAAGTCTTTAAAACATTCTTGCATTTAGACACTTCATAATCAGATAAGCGTTTCTTGCGCTTCTGCGGGATTTTGATCTTGTCAATATCCCAGTATATGTCCTTGTCGATATGGTGTTTCCGGTACGCCCACTTGACAAATGCGGATAAACATTTCTGAATATTTCCGGCGTATGACTTCGAGATCTTGTCCCGATACTGCCTTATGGCAATATAATCCATTACGTCCTGTCCGGTCATAACGGCATAATGAAGTCCGGTTTCATTAAAGAATTTCTTTAATGTGTACAGGTACATTTCAATCGTTTTCTCTTTCCTGCCGACTGCGATCAGATCAACGTGATATCTGCCGAGAATCCATTCATTATCCCTTACGTCCGTGGTTGGCAGCGTTTCATCCGGCACCAAATGAAAGCCTTTCATGCGATACGCAAGGGCCATTTTTAATCTTTCTGTCCCTTCTGCATCCAAATAGCCGGCCATGTCGTATATTAAGTTGTTTGTAAATTCTCCTTTTGTCATAATAACCCTCCAATTCTAGCCTTTACTATGGTGTACATGAGTGCTATAATGACAATAGGTTGAGAGTCTTAGCACTCATGAGCCGGGCATTGCAGTGTCCGGCTCTTATTTTTTAAAGAAAAGTGGCTGCACGAACCGCACCGGCCAGTATAATCTTTTAACGGTTTCGGCATATTTAATCTCCTACGCAAACCGGAGCTGTCCGGTCTGTTCCTGCGCAATCCTCATGTTTCCTGTGCGCTTTGCTACGCACAACTCTGGTAAATTTGCTTTTACCAGCGCGGCAGGAATTGGCGGACACACCGCATTGCCACATCTGCGCACCTGTTCGCTTCTCGGATACTTTTTCCCTGTATAATCATGGTCGATTATATAATCATCCGGAAATCCCTGGCATCCGTACAACTCTTTCGGTTCTAACATTCTCAGCCCGATATCTACGATCTGGTAATCCACACCCTCGATTGTCACAAGTCCGAATCTGTCTTTGGTCGTAACCGTATCAAGTGGTTGCTCTATATCCTGTCCTGTGGCATCGCCGTAGTATTTAATCAAAAACGCTCTGACTTCCCCAAAATGCCCCGGTGATGTAGTAATGGTATGTAATGGTTCTCTCATATCCTGCCCGGTGCCGCTCTTATAAAATTTACTTAAAAACGATGTAACCAATCCGTACCGGTTCGAACCATCCACGGTCATAATCGGATCTTTAATTGTCTGTCCTCTGACTTCTCCCTGCGCCGTCTCGGAATGATATTGAATCAGAGTTGGGCTGATAAGGCAATGTTCATTCTTGCTCACAATCGTTGTAAGGGGCTCCCTTACATCCTTACTCCGATCCTTTGCGAACCCGGTCTGCCCGATCTGTACCATGTATGGCTCCACAATCCCGTAACCATGCTTTCCGGTGATTGTAGGCATCGGCTCTCGGATGTTGTTCGGTCTGCGCTCACCGCCGTGGTTGCACTGGATTATAAATGGTTCTGGATTATCAAGGACGAACTTTTTTAATCCCCTTGCAATCCGATCCATTGTTTTCTTTGCTAGCGGACGAACCGCCCGGATGCCGTACTTTTCTTTTATTTCTTCCGATGTGTCAAAAATGCTCGGACATGGCCGGCTGAAATCAATCTGTGTGTACGCTCCAACATATGGCTTTAACAGTCCAGCTTTTACCGCTTCGCTATCCGCAGGGGCGTGTGTTGGTTCCGGCCAGACAATAGGTTTGCCATCACATCTAGCGATCATAAAAAATCTTTTCCGCATGGTTGGCGCTCCGTAATCCGCAGCAATCAGCTCACGGAACTCTACTTCATAGCCAAGCTCCCGAAGTTGCTGCACAAACCGCTCAAATGTCTTCCCTTGTTTATGCTTAATAGGATGATGCCGTCTGTTTAATGGTCCCCATGTTTTAAATTCTTCTACGTTTTCCAACATGATCACTCTCGGTCTCACCAGTCCCGCCCACCGGCAGGCTACCCATGCAAGACCACGAATGTTTTTATCCTTTGGCTTTCCGCCTTTCGCCTTTGAAAAGTGCTTGCAGTCCGGTGAGAACCATGCAAGTGCTACAGGATGTCCCTTGCAGGCTTTTACCGGGTCGACCGCCCAAACGTTTTCGCAGTAGTGCTTTGTGTTCGGGTGGTTTACTTTATGCATCCGGACGGCTTCTGGATCGTGGTTGATCGCAATATCCACACTATATCCGGTTGCCAGTTCTATCCCGGTAGAAGCTCCACCGCCACCGGCGAAGTTGTCTACTATCAATTCTCCGTTAATCATGGCATCACCTCCAGGAAGTCCTCGATCTGCATCTGTCCTTCCAGATCATCCGCATCTCGCTCACATTCTTCGCACATTGCTCTTTCTTCGTCCGTCATATTTCTCTCATTTTTAATTTCAATTACAAATGCCGGATAAGTAAATTCTTCATCTGTCATTATTATGACTGTTTTTGGCTCGTATACCTTTCTCTTTTTTGGATTTGCACATACGATACTTACTGGTGCATCATCCGGAAAACTGTTTACATATTCTTTTAATTCACTATTCTTCATTTTCTCCGAAAGGAACCTGGCGCGCCTTTTATCCGGATAGGTTCCGGCTCCTTTCTTTTTATTGTTATTTTCTTATGACTGTTGTAAAATATTGTCAAAAAGGAGGGTTTTTATGTTACGTTCTATAGATGCCAAAAATATGATTGATTCAAAAAATTGTACAATCAAAGTTGATGATAAAGATATCACCGAATGTCCTTTGTGCCACAAATCTTTTGCTCCTATTCCACTTTTTGCATGTGTTTATAAGTTAGATGATTCAGTTACATGCGCTAGTGTTGTTTATTTTTGTAGAGACTGTGTTTCTCCATTTTTTGCTCACTATTGGATTTCAAATGCATCTTTATACAACAATGCTATTATCTATAACTCAGCTATATTTCGTTATGTTGAGCCAATAAAATTTGCTAAAACAGTTTTTGACAAAAATATCATTGAACTTTCACCTCTATTTGACAAAATATATAATCAAGCTCTTGCTGCTGAAGCATCCGGTCTTGATGAAATTGCAGGTCTTGGTTACAGGAAATCCCTTGAATTCCTAATAAAAGATTTTGCAATACATGAAAATCCGGATGCCGAAGAAAAAATCAAATCTATGCCACTTGCAGCTTGTATCAAAAACTTTATTGATTCTCCTAATATAAAAACATTAGCTACTCGGTCTGCTTGGATAGGCAATGACGAAGCTCACTATATCCGGAAGCAAGAAGACCGAGATGTGAATGATATGAAATCATTCATCCAAGCAACCGTTTACTTCATTAGCATGATTCTGATTACAGAAGATGCAGCAACTATGGAGCCAAAATAGATTCTTCTACCGCTTTTGCCTCTTGTTCAATCGCAGAAAGGCAAAGTTGTGTATCCATTTCAGCGAGGAAATTTCCTTCAAGGTCCCAGTACTGAACAACATTACGTACTGGGTCTTTTTCTGTTCCAAGTCCTCTTTTTGCCTTTGTTTCAATTACCTGAATTACTTTTGCACTTTTAACTCCATCAGGTCTAACCATAATTATCTCCTTCCTTGATTTCTATACGAAAAACAATTATTATAAGTTTGTAATTAGCGCCATATACATTACTACTCACAATGTTTTTATCCTGTTGCTCTGTCATGTGGTCGTACAACCTAAACGATGACCTTAGTTTTAGATTCATTTTTTCAGGAGGTACGATTATGACAATATTTTCAACGTTACAAAAAGTTTCAGCGGGTGCGGGTGTGTGTGGGTTGCACGGAACCAATGATTCAGGAGCCTAGGTGTGAGTAGTATTTTGGACACCGAGGGGTTCGACTCCCCTCAAGCCCACTTATCGCATAAAATCCTCTAAACGCATCTGCCCCTTGCAATTGCCACCGATTGTTGTTGGGTCCCAGCCAACTCCAATGTAGTCCAGAACCTTCGCCCATCCATAATCATTCCCGTCCTTGTCCTTGCACATGTGGAACATCAGATAATCCCACTCTTTCGGGTTACTCTCATACAACAGATCAAACCGATGCGGTCGTTTCTCCATGTGGATTCCGAAGCCGCACATACTGCATCCGGTACGCTGTGCCTTTGTTGTATACAATGTACCGTCCGGCTTTCTCTCGATTGTACCATAAATCTCCGGTATCAAAGATTCCGGCATCTGAAAATCTTCTGCTATTATCCCATCCTTGATTCCAGCAGCACGATACTTCTCTTTTAATCCGTTCTTCCAGAGATCATCCATCTCCAAGGCAAGCGTAAGAATATCCTGCCGGTGGAAGATTGCAAACGGCGCTGATCTGATCGTGGATGCCCCGAAGTAATTACAGCCATTCATCCGCAGGCTCTTGGCACGTCTTCCACCCTCGGATGCCATCAGTCCCAAATACGGCACACTGTTATGTTCCTTGCCCCAGTCATCACAATTCTTTTCTTTAAGGTAATAGCAGCATTTCGCCGATACCAGAAAATCCGGCTTTTGAAAGTCGCAGCCTTCATTTTCATTCTCATATCCACCGAACAGCTTCAACCAGCGCTGATTAAGCTGCATCTTCGAATTCTTCTGCCAGCCGCCGTATTCCCCGGTCTCTCCCGTTATGATCGCATGTCTGACTGTCTTATTCTTTTCCGTTGGATTCTGCAGCAACTCGATTTTTCCTGCAATCTCCTTGGATATGACCGGAAAGCCAAACTCCCGTATAACCTTTGGCTTTGTCCATCGTGTACCATCATCCCGCATGAGCGGTGGCACATTTATAATTCCTATTGCCTTATGTACTCTTTGAATGCTTGCATCCTCGAGTGTAGATGCTGATACACCTGGTACATCGATATGACACACTTCATGAAGGAACATATACAATATGATGCTGTCCAAACCTCCAACTGATACATGGCAGTTCAATTCTCTACGATCACATTCTGATCTGAACTCTTCCGCTCTGATCTGTGCGTATTTTCTTTTAAAGCTGTAATCCTGCTTTTCTTTTTGCATGAATGAAGCAATCTTCTCATAAGCTCCAAGTCGCTTCATCCTATCTTGTACTGATTCCATTTGTTTTTGGAGTAAAGAGCTCTTTTACGCTGGCCAGCAAACCTCTTACTCCTTTCGACTTATTTTTTCTTTTTTCTTTTCTGCTTAAACTTAAAAACATCATTCTTCTGTCGGCTTACCATGCTACGATAGCCGTTCATTTTACTGGCTCTGCTTTTACTCATGCCTCACACTCCTTTCGGTTTCTTACAGCGCTCAAATTCGTATACGAACACCCACGGGTTTGCATCCCAACCGTAACGATCAAGATCAGATTTCTTGATGGTTGAATCCCAAAGGTCATGAAACATACCTTTTACGAACTCGTCTCCGACGTATTTTAAAGGTTCTTCTTCAATTCCTTCTTTCACACACCCTTTTCCGTCAATATCCTGCAACCGCTCCACTCGCACGCCTGTAACTTTAAGCCAGATACGCGCAGCTTCTTTTGGCATGTGAATGGACGGATGGTATATCAGTTTTGATGATTCCTTAAATGTAGGCAAGTCTGCCAGCTTATCATAAGCCCTGTAAATATATGTTCCATCTTCATATCCTTCGCTCCATGTTTCCCGGACGTAAAGAATATCATCTACGCGATATGGCGGTTTCCATCTTCTTTTTAATTCTTCGTCCGTGATGCCATCTGGAAGTCTGTATTTATCTCCCCAACTTTCATGCGCTGTTTTACTCGGATATCCCCATGTGCCACAGTCACTCCCTGCGAATGTATAGCATAATCTGCTTTGTGGCTGTGGTTTTACAATTCTTCTCGTGCAACTCTTTCTCCCATCCAGAATCGCCCGAACCATTTCCGTGTTGAATAAAATCGGTAATTCTCTACTCATCCGAATCCTCCTTGTAACAGCAATATACGATTGGATTGGAAGTATCGCACTCACAGTTGTTATAATCAATATCTTCCAATGCTCTGTCTTTCGCAATTTGAATAGCCTCTGTTTCTGTGTCTGCCTCTATACCTTCATAGTCAATCGTAAGTTGTAATCCTACACTTGCATTCCATTTAGGCATCCGCTTCACCCACTTTCTCAAAATAGAACTTAATCGGTTCTCTGTTTTCCTGCACCATGCCATTGTATAAGTGCAAGTATGTTTCAAAATCATTCGGGTTCATTTTGTCCGAAAGAAAATCCAAGAAATCCTTATTTCGCAAGCATTCTTCCGGTGTGCCGATTGCACGGTATTGCTCGATTTCTTCAAGTGCATTGACTGCCATTTCAATCTCTTCTGGAAATGATGTTCCACTCTGTGCTCTGTAGCATTTCAAACATTCTATTGCTTCATTCTCTGTCATTCCTGAACCTCCAACAGTTCCGGATTATCAAATCTGTTACCATTAACTTCAATTGTGCTTCCATAGCATTCTTCAAACTCAGATTTGTGACCGTCTGCATCTTCAACATTCCAACACATATCCTCTTGATTCCAGATAATCTCGTAAAAAGCTCTTTCGTCAGAATCCCATACTATATCATGTTCAAACACCAGCTTTTTGTTCTTATCAGGCATTGCGGTGCACTGGCAGATAGTAGATGCATCTACAACACATCGGCAGAAGAAACCCAAACTATCCTTTGCGTAGAAATAATAACTTTCGTTGCCCTTTTTCGTGCAAAATGGGTATGACAGATATCCTTCCACCCATTCCCCATTATCAATCCGCTTGCCACGGGATAAAAATCTATTCTCCATGATTCTCTCCTTTCTCCGGATATACAAGCTTCAAATCATATCCGCTTGTAATAAATTTCAACGTCAATTCGTGATTGACTGCGTTTCCGAGTTTATCATAAATCCAGTACATATCCTCTTGCGTGAATTGTGTTCCGAGATATTCATTGTATCCAGAAAGAAGTGATTCCCTCCATTCTTTGTTTCTCTTCTCTTGGCGGTAAGGTTCTCCCTTTGCAAGTGGTCTGGAACACCACTCTAAAAGTTTACAGATAATATCTTTCTGTGTATTACAGTCTTTTGCTGTAAAATATACATTCCCTTTGTCTGATAAAATAAGTTCTCCAAATTGAGTAAGATAACTCTTCGGAAAGCATTTCATCACATTGAAAATTTCATTAAACATCCTTTTTCTCCATTTCTTTCAGCTTGGCTTCGGCTTCCTCTTGTGATAAAAACCAGGTTTCCTTGTACATTTTTTCTGACAGGATTCGGTCTGTAGCATATTCTCGATCCTTATCACACTCCATGTACCATCCTTTTTCTGTAAAAGTAATCAAGGCTACTTTCTGATGATAAGCTTTGTTGTTCTCCGGGTGCAGACTTAAAATATTTAATTCATAATTGATTTTGCTAGGAATTATATATACATCTGAGCCAATTCCACACGGCAACCGCAGAAGTAATCCCTGCTCCTCTGCATCCTCGTAATCCGCTAACTTCTCCATTGCGCAATAACCTTCTTCGCAGTTGGAATAATATGAATTAGGCTTTTCGCCATAGCACGAATACAAGGTTTTTAAGGATTCTTTCTCGTAATTCTCTTTTACCAAGATTCCAACCGCTGTTAGCTCTGTTAATCTCTCCATGCCTATCCCTCACTTTCTCTGTATGGCTCTGGCAATGGCATCCATGCTATCGGGTTCCACGCATCACTTAATTTGCTCGAAGCCAATTCCTTGCAGTATTCCTTTTCGTTTGTATAAAATAATGGCTTGCCCTCTTTCATGTAATTCGTGAACGCTTTGCACACAAATCTTTGATTAAACTTATTTTCAACTGTAAGCAAAACGGGATATCCGCAACATTCCGGCAATCTTTCACTTACCGGAATCCACTTGTTATCCATTCTGTTCACTTCCTTGCATGGTAACTGTAAAAGCAACCCCTGCCGTTCAGCATCTTCGTATTCCCCAAGCTTGTTCAGAATGGCTTTAAGCCTATGTTCCGATGAAAATGTATTACAAAGAATGCTTAAATGCTCCTTAGAAACATACTTTCCATCTTTGCCCTTTTTCGTAAGTCTTCTGTTTTCTAGTTCTCTATCACAGGCTTTAATCCTGCCTTTATTTTTCCCACCGTTTTGTTTCATTGTCTCGATTGCCTGCTTAATCTGATATGCCGTTGCTCGATTAAGTTCTGATGTAAAATTCAAATCAGTTGCCGGCAATGAACAAAGATTATTTACTACATTTCCATCCATGCTATTCCTCTCTTTCCGCGATTTGCTCATATTCCCAAATCGCATACAAATTTAATCTCATTCGACAAACTCTCGGCAATCATAGAGACTGTAAGTGAAAACTGCTTGTAATTCGCCAGAGTGTCGATATAATCAACAAACTTGTCTAAAAACTGCTGCAGCTGCTTAACAGACAGCTTAAATTCCTTTTTCAGAATCGTAAGCGTGAGTGCAAAATAGTTAAACAATGACGCACTGGAAAGTCTGTAGGCTTCTCGCTCGATGCAGAATCCTTTCTTGGCATATAAGACCATTAACTGCCGCTGCGGAATCTGTTCAACTTCTGCCTTGGTGTCAATGCCGTATTTGTCTTTCAGGTAAACAGCCAAGTCCTTTCCGTTCTTCCTGCCGCATGATGCTTCATCCAAGTAAGATTTTAAAAATTCCTGCAACCGGATAATTCTTGTCTTCCCAAACCCGAATTTGTCATGAAGAACAATATAACCAATTGCCACGAAATCCTTGTAAGATTTTGTTACAACCTTATCAGCATTGCGCTTTTCAAAATCGTTCCGGCCGATGATCTTCGTATCCTGCTTCGTGAAAAATGTTGGCTTTTTCTTCCGTTTTAATGCATTACTCATTTCTTTGATTTCTCCTTTCTGGTATCTCGCCACTTTCTCATTACCCATCCAAAAGCTTTTGCAGCATATCTTCCTGGTGCTGCTCTGCGATATGATCCCGGACCGATTCTTCTGGGAATGCGATCTGATATGCCCGCTCTTTGATCCGGTTTGTGATCCGGTCATCGTACTGTAAAGTCTCCAAGGACTCATTGCTGGTAAAAATCGTCACGCGCTTGTTGATATACCTTTCATTGATGATCTGGTACAGCTTGTCGTTGATCCATGCAGCCGGTGCTTCTACTCCGAAATCATCGATAATCAGCACATCCGCCGTACTAAGCGCACCCAGTAACCGGCTCTCACTGTACTCCGCATCCCGCCGCCATGTATTCTTGATTTCCTGCAGGATGGTCAGTGATACCGCAAATTTGACCGCGTAGCTTTTCATCAGCTCGTTTGCAATCCCGGCCGCAATCCTTGTTTTCCCGCTGCCCTTTGTCCGGGACCAGATAAAAAGTCCCATCCCCTGCTCCCTCTGGTTCTCAAAATCTCCAAGGTACGCTTTTATGATCCGGCAGGCATCTGCCACTTTCTTTTTGCTGTCTGGCTCCCGGTACACATCCATCCGAAATGTTTTCAGTTCCATTCCCCGGAACGCTTCCGGGATATCTGCAAAGCGCAGCCGCCGCGACATAATCGCACGCTCCCGGCACTTGCACGGTGTTGCTGTTTCAATGCCGTTCTTTTCCGTTAAAATCCACTCGCTGCCGTGGCAGACCGGGCAAACATCAGAATCCTTCGAACTCTCCGGAGATTCCGCGTTCTGCGAGCAATTCGTTGAGCGACTTCTCATGCGTTCCAGCATCTCGTTTATCATTTTTTTCGTCTGTTGATCCATCATCCGCTCCTTTCACGTAAGCCATAAACAGGTTTTCTTTCAAAAAGTTTTCGGGGTTCTTGATGTACCGAACCGGTGTCTTTTTCTTCCGGCAGGCAACTGCATAATTTCTTGCCGCGGTGATCAGATCCTCTTCCGGCACCCCAGCGGCTACCGCATTGCAGTATTCCGTCTCTACCAGATATCCGGTACAGGCTTTCGGGTAGGCTGCAACAAAATCTGCAAACCGTTCCACTGGGGAACTTTCTTTTGTATTTTCTTTCTCTATATCTGTATCTATCTCTATATCTTTCTCTATCTCTACATTGCATTTTTGTTGCAAATTGTTGCACACTGTTGCCCCACTGTTGCATTGCAACGATTTTTGTGCATTTTCCCTAGATTTCCGACTTCTACGAGTGCTTGCCGTCTCGCTTCCTAAGTTATCTTGCACAAAAGGCATAAGATACTCTATATTGTCGGCTGTCTGGATCAATCCGCAGGAAAGAAGATACCGAATCGTAACTTGAACGTTGATTTCATCCTCATCAATATCAAGGGCAATCTCTTTGTAAAATTCATCTTCAAGACCAGAGTATTCCAAATAGCCGCCTTTTTTCAGAGACAATAGCTGCATTTTGAGATAGATAATCGTATATGTATCGCCACCGGCCATCTTTCGGAGTTTCTTGATTCGTTTACTATCAAAAAAATCATCCATCAGCTTAAGCCAGTAATATCGCTTATTCTCTGCCATTCGAACCACCCTCTCCATGAAGCAAATCCATAAATTTTTCATACTGTTTTTGTGATACTGAATTATTGGCTTTCTCCGGCTTCAAGCGGATTTCAAGGTGCTTTTCAGCGATATGCGATAATTCCTTGGCAAGACTCTTTTTGCCCTGCTGTACGCCCTCTCTGTACCCTTTAGGTAACTTTCGCTCTCCAATGTCTCCGGCGGCTCTGTTTTCTCCCTGCCCGCCCAAACTGACATTTCTAAGCTGATAGCCCCTGTCCGCATACAATTTGATAAAATATTTTTCCTTTTCATCAAGCCAGCTTTCCGGGAAATTCAGAAATTCAACTCTCCATCCATAGGGATTCTTCTCCGGATCATAAAGTTTGTGCTTTCGCAAGCTAAGATCAATATGTTGTTGATAACCTGCCATATGGCTTGACAATCTTTGCAACAGGCTCTTTGCTTGCCCGATGTATGCAAACTTGAACCCATTTTCATCTTCTCTAAGCAGGAAATAAATGCCGCTCTTATCGTTCAACTTTGGATTGACTTTCAAAAGACTCTCACGGTTCTGATGCTCAATGGCTTTAGCCTTTGCAATATTTTGATATAACATCAGCTATTTTCCCACCTTTCCCATGCTCATTTGAGCCACGAACTTTCCGTAACTCATCCCTGCGGCACGCGCCATGTGGTTCACAGCCTTGATTACATCATTCTTTTTCTTTGGTTTTTCCGTGCACTCTTTAATGGCGTCGCTCATACAATCCTGGCAATCTACCTTGTGTTCATCTATGGTCATAAAAATTCTGCCACATTTCGGGCATATTCTGGTATACACGGTTCTTCCACGCTTTTTAAAATTTTTAAACTGTCCGAATCTGCTCGCGCATTTTGGTCTGCAGTATTTTTGATCTGGTCGCTTCGGCTCAAAATCAGACCCGCAATATTTGCATATTTTCAAAGTTTCATCCCCTTTCTAAAGGTTGGCGGCATATAGGGGATATACCGCCAAAACACGGCTTTCAATAATTTATGATAACTACTCGCCGAACAAATGTTTCTTTTAGGCTTTCGCCTTGGTGTTACAACCAATCAGAACGGGCAAAGGTTCATATCAACTTCCAAGCCTTTGCACGCAACATAAACATTGGCTCCATATTTAACTGTTTCTTCTGTCTTTTGTTTGAATAGTGCGGGATCTCCGCTTTTATCTGATAAGTGAATTAGAACGACATTTCTCAATGCCGGGTTATCGTTAGTAGAAATAAATTTAAGTGCCGTATCAAGGCTCATGTGACCTCGTAGGCGGTGTTCGTAGTTCGGCTCGTCCCGATTAACAAACTGCATATCATAATTGGTCTCAACCATAAAATGATTGACATTTTTGAATCGGTATTTGATGTATTCGGTATCGGATGCATAAACCAGGATTCCCATTTCAGGGTGTGTGATGTAGAATCCGTAGCACTCTTCATCATGAACAAGACTAAATGGCTTTATAAAAAAGTTTCCAAACCTCTTATCCGGTGTGAGCACTTCATACGGTTTGTAAATAGGGCATGCACCTTTGTACTTTGCATGGTCTCCGTGAATATGGCTTGCCAGTACACCGACTATCTTCATCACATTGAAATTCAGTGCTTTCTTAACCTCCATGAATGGCACACCTGCTTCGATTATCAAAGCTTCGTTGTCATTCTCCAGTATGTAGCAGTTACCGGATGAACCGGAACCTAAAACTTTAAGTTTCACCCCTGTATCACCTCTCTTTCAAGACTTAGCTGCCCCGAAACAATCTTTGAATACTCCACTGCCAAATCTTCAAGAGTTATCTTTGGAACTGTAATGTTCATAACATGGTCTTTCCCATATTCATCAATGTATTTCTGAATCCAACATGCTTCAATATTGTTTAGATACTCTTGTGATTTAACACGAACCTCTGTAATGGTCTCAAATACAAGGTCTGTAATATTACCTTTCAAACCGCTCTTAACGTGTTCCTGCCACCGGAAGAATGGCATATATACCGTTTGTCCTATGTAGTGCATATTGGTCTTTCTGTTATAAATATGGTAAATATATCCATATACACCACCATTGCTCTCATATCCCTCTCTGGTTTGAAACTCTCCCTCGTAGTAGGGATTGATTTTGCTACTGGTTTCAGCTCGGCAACCATAAGAACAAAAGTAATATTTTTCTCCACCATCTGTCGTAATGTATGGGAAATCCTTTTGTTTGCCTTTGATTGGTTTGTGGCAGTTAAAACAAACTGCATCAACTTCAACATTGAATCGTTCATAGAAGAATTGGTTGCTATCCATAACCAACGCATATATTCCGCTACCTTTTCTTGGCTTCGCAAACCTTGAAATACTGCTTTTCCTCTTTACTTCGTCCTTTGCTTCACCACGAGACATATCCTCTCCGCAAAGATAATATTCATCAAGAAGAGTACCTTTTTGAGCATCCCACACATTATCATCTGTAAACTCTTTCAGTTCATCGTCTACCTTGTAATCATAGATGCGAACCCAATAGTATTTCATAGGCTACTCCAATTCTTCCTCTGTTGGGAACTGGAAATAAAAATTTTGATGATTCTCAAATTTAATTTCCGATGGCTGATTTTCAATACTTGCACATATAATCTCCGTATTGCGTCTTTCGAGTGATTTCTTAACTTCTTCTGTAGGCTCAACGTTCTGAAACATGGCAATACTTCCTGTATACGCACTTCTAAGCATTTCCATAGCTTTCTTGGCTTTTTCTTCCGTGGAATATTCAGCAATTTGCATGTCATCATTAAGCGACTCAACACCTGTTAAGTTTTTGTTCAGGAAATAAATCCTTAACTTGAATCTCTGAATAATCACCTCTTCGTATGGCATATCAATCGCCCCGTCCTGTGATATAACTCTCATGGCAACCTCCTACTTAATCTCAACATCTGGAATAAGCCGATCTGGATAAAACACTAATTCATAATGATACTTGTCCGTAGATTTCGGTTCTACCTGTTCCATCACATAGCACGTCCAATCGTTCAAATAGATGTAGTCCTTGCAATACTGGTCTTCTCCGGTCTTAAATGTAACCACAAGCTCGTTGGAAGAATTGTTGCTAAGAGACATATACCCCTCTGCCTGCATCATTATCGTGTCCGTTCTGGCGTTGGTAACTGTGATTCTGCGATAAACATTGAATTCATTTGCTTCTTTATTGAGATTGTGATTTACTGTATCTGCCGTGCTACAGCCGCACACGCCCATTGCCATAACTACCATAAGCAGCGCAATTAAGATAACCTTTGAAATTCTTTTCATCGTCTTTTTCCTCCTAATCTTTCATGAAATCCGGCACATTCTCGTCATTCTCTGCCGGTTCAACAACTTCCGCTTCGACTGTTGCACCGACAGCTCTCTCAACACCATCTTTCACGGATTCCTTTGCTTCTGCATCTGCAACAATGAAGTCCTCTGAATTGGCATTTTCGGCAATCTCTTCCTGCGTCTGCTGATATGTTTCATCCATCTGTATAAGTGACTGTGTAGCCATAGCGTTAAGGTCTTTCGGGTGTTTCTTGATTGCATTATTACGCATCTTACGGACAATCATAGCTTCGGAAGTTTCTCTCCACGCCGCGCTCATATAAGGTCTTGCCACTTCACAAGCAAGCATTTCTTCCAATGTCTTGCATCCGAGAAGTGCACTGATAATCTCGTCCTTTTTAGCCTTAATTTCAGCCTTTTGCTTGTCGGTTGCCTTGCGCTTATTCTCGCAAATTCCAAACGTTTCATTCAAAAGATTGTTGCGCACATGAGCCAAAAGGTTTCCTTTTACACCTTCACGTTCCGCAATCATGTATTCAATCTTTCCACCGTCCATCTCGACCGGGTAAACGACACGGATTACTTTCTGTGACAATCCCTTTTCTTCCCATTCCGGTGGTGTAATCTCAACGCCTTTATGTTTCGGGTATGTAAATTCATCTCCTTCTTTCACAAGCCATACCGGATAGACTTTTTTAACGCCAACGCCGAAGTTGCGAAGAAGTGCATCGTTTCCGTCTCCCTCGATTCCCATCTCAACCTCTTTATACCAATTTCCATTGGCATCCTGCTTATTTCTTAACTGGAAATAACACTCTCTCGGTACTGCATTTGCATTAAGTTTAAGGCTGGAAACCTGCCCGATAACCTGCCGCAAATTAGAACCATTCAGATTTTCCATAGCTGCCTTATTTGATGTAACAAGGTTGTAAATCGCACTCATTGATGCCATAACGCACTGTTTTGAATAATCATCAAATACAAGACCATGTTCCTCGAAATCTCGCTCCATAAGTCCGGTGTACTGGTTTGCGTAGAACGAAAGCCTTGTATTCATTTCCTGCTTAACTGCTACTTCCTGTTTCTTTGCTTCTGCCATAATTATTTATTCCTCGCTTTCTCCGGCATCTACCGGCTCTTCATACTTTTTCACAACCGCCACCTTATCAGCACCGTAGGTCTCCACCCACTTCATATCCACGATTTCATCTGTAACTGCCAGCTTTGCACCCTTAGCATTTACAACCGTGTCACCGGCTTTTACGGAATCCTCGGTGCGGTATGTATAACTTCTGGTGCTGTTTGGAAATTTTGCTTTGATATACTGCATCGTAACCCTCCTTTTTTAATGTCCCTTTGACAAATTTTCAAGAATACGCAAAAGTCGTTCGTTTGTTTCTGTGGCTTTTCTAAGCTCTCCTTCAAGGCAATATTTATTACTCTCAAGTTCGTCTACCTTTGTTCGCAAATCCGAGTTTTCAGCCTTCAACTTTTCAATATCATCCATTTATCTGTAACCTCTCTTTCCTTTATTCCTCGCGTCTTTCTCGCAATACGGAAGAGAACAATGTCCGGCTCTTCCCTAGAACCCTTTACTTGCACTCTTCCAGCGCTTGCACAACATACACCGTGCATCCGGCTGTGTGATGTTGTTGCTTGTCCCTACTCTTGACATTCTACACACCCTCCACTTTCAACTGCTTGTCCTCTGATACGGTCAGAAGAATTAACTGCGTATCAACTTTTGGGAGATACTTATTGTTAATGCTCTCTGCCCCATCCAAAACAATAGGAACATGCATACCGTAGAACTTCTGAAAACTGTTGCAAATATCAATCTTTGCCTCAATCTCACGTCCGGTATTCGTAGTCTTGCCAAACACCTTGCAGATTCCGGTCTTTTCGTCCGGAACGGTTGGAACACAGATTTCCTTATAATTTCCGTTCTTCTGATAGTCATACAGTTTCCAACGAACAATGCTAAAGTGCGAATTGATTTCATCCACAAGCAGATCATTTTTACGTCTGGAAACCTCTGAAAGCTGATAAAGAATCTTTTCTGCATCGGCCTTAGCCTGCTCATATTTACGCTGATCCTGTCTCTTTTCCGCGATCTGTTCATCAATACGGACATTGTTAGCCGCCTGTGCAATGATACTATTTACTTCATCAAGCTGGCTCTGCAGATCTATTTTCTCGACTTTCAAATCAGTAACAACCTTGTCCGCACCATCAGATTCCAGCTTTTCAATATCGGCGAGAACCTTGTCACGCTCTGCTTTCAGTTTCCCATAATCTTCATTCTGCGTGTAATCAGCTTCGCTCGGGATCTCGGATAACTGCTTCGAAAGTTCTTCTTTCTTTGCAATGGCATCCTGTTCCTGTTTCTTTAAAGTGTCAATTTCTGTATTCAGATCAGCATTTTTCTTTGTAAGTTCGGTAATAAGTTCTTTCTTCTCGGTGCCAATAGTATTCAACCGATTCAGTTCAACCTTTTTGTCAGTGTTAAACTTAAATCTTTTTGCTTTCAGTTTTTCTTCTGCATCCGCCTTGGCTTTTTCTTTCCGGCTTTCAAAATCAGCCTTTAACTGCTCGATTTTATCTTCTGGCAACTTCTGACCGCACAGCGAACAAACAGTGCTATTTTCATCAAATACCCACTTGGATTCGTCAAACAGGTAAGGCGCTTCATCAAATGCCTTGGCATATTCTGCATTGTACTTTTCTCCAATTTTCTTCCGTTCTGCATCCGCATCTGTGATAGCCTTTTCATTACCGACAATCTGATTTTTTTTCAAAGAAATCGTCTGCTCCAGATGTTTTAATTCATCTTCGCAACCGCACAGATCAGCATCAATTTCGTATCTACGATTGGATAATTCGCGGTTCATCGTCTGTGTAATTCCGGATATATCAAGTTGTAACCGCATTTCCTTATCGCGCAATTCGTCAAGCGAATGATCGGCACCGGCAATCTTCTTATCGTATTCAGCGATTCTTCTTGTCAGATCAGCCTTGGCAAGTTCCTGCTCTGCCACATCCACATCAACCTTAGCTGACTCTAAACCGATAATTTGATTCGGGATTGCATCCAACTGATCAACCGCTTTTTTCTTGGAAGCATTGTTCATCGCTTCAATTTCCTCAAATTTGTAGGATTCAAGCAATTTTGCCACGTCCGCGGTATCTTTGCTCATCTGCGCGATCTCCAAGTCTGTTTTGGAATGAGACATAGCGAATAAATGCTCTCTCATTTCATCCTGCTTCTTTTTCTGTGACAAATCCTTGGTAAACATGCTCGGATGCGAACACACAAGAAATTTGCCAAATGAGAAGCCAAGTTCTTCCATGTATGCCGTAAAATCACGGCCATTCTTAGGCACAGAATTGATTTCATATGAATTAGAAAGAGTCACTTTCGATACTCCGTTTGCATCCGGCTTTCCAACCCTGCGTATCTGCATCTTGGCAACCGTGATCTCTTTCCCATCAACATTTAACATGGCAGTCACGGTTGGAACACACTCTCTGCCATCATCCGGTCTAATATCCGGATTGCTTTCAAGCTCATAGTTTCGATCAGAAAACAGCCAAAATAGCGCCGTTCCGATTGTAGTCTTACCAAGACGATTCTCGCCTTTAACTCTTGTAATATTGCCAAAATCATAGGTTTTATCTGTTACGCCCTTGAAATTTTCAAGTCGTAACGATTTCAAAATCATTCGCATTTCTTTCTCATCCTTTCTTTATATTCTCTTTTCAGCTTGTCAAAATATCTGTCATTATCAGAATATCCACAAGCAAGTTCGATAGCTTCCATGCAGATAGTTTCGCGCTTATGTCCGTACGCTTTAATGCTGCTGGCATGTTTTTTCGTAATGAATTCATACAGTGCGTTGATATGCAACTTATACTCAATCAGCTCATCATACTCATCCCTTGGAACACAGACGTAATTTTTCTTTCCCATTAGGATTCCTCCTCAATCTTTGATACGGAAACTTCGTACGCCGTCCGGTTTTCTTCTGTTCCATCCGGATAACGCTTGGTATAGTTCCGGTTCTGGATTCTTCCAGTGATTTTCAAATGTGTTCCAACCGGAAGTTCAGATGCATATACTGCATTTCTTCCCCAGACAATGCACGGAATATAGTCCGATTTGTTATAGTCGCGATTTACAGCAAACAAAACATCTGCGATCTCTCTTCCCTTTGGAGTTTCGCGATAGATTGGTTCTTTGGTAACATATCCATCAAGAACAATTTCGTTTGCATCTTCTTCTCTGTCCGAATAGTATAACTCCGTAACGAATACATTTAAAATTAAATGATTTTTCTCGCCGTCATGGTGATTGTGAGACCGGAACTGACCAACAACGTCAACTCTCTTCCCGGCAATATCATCCAAATCAAATCCCCTGCCGGAAATTAGCAACGGAATTACATCTGCGTTCTCACTAAGTCTATTGACTTTCAAGAATGTTCTGTAAAACTTCTCCCCATTTGATTCATGGCTAAATTCCGGTTCTGAAACGATCATTCCGGTCAGTTTAACTTTATTATTTGTAATTTCATTCATATTTGCTTTTCCTTTCTTCTCGTGCTAAAATGGACGCAAATAGCTTATGCTATTGCATTTTGTTGGAATCATTCAGCTTTGGTCGGTTCGGATGGTTCCAATTTTTCATTTCAGAATCAAGAACATCTTGAAAATTTTCTCGATCCTCTTTTTTTGTTTGCCTGCCAACAGTTCCACAAGCATTCTCTTTTCCCGCGTGGTGCATCTTGTCCCACTTATGTACATACTCACCATACGTTCTCTCTCATTCTGCGTTTTCTCTTGATACGCTTATCAAGTTCGGCTCTCTTCATGTCAAGCTCCGACCAGAAATACATTGCCGCCGCGACTGCCGCTCCTGCAACAAACTTGATTGCCGCCACATTCCCGATCTCTCCGTCGCAATCCATGTAGCACGCGGCAACCAGGGAATACTCCAGTGCGATTGCACCGATGATAAATCTAATTGCCTTCTTCATGGCTTCTCCTTTCTAAATCCCTATATAATAGGTAGAAACTCATTCAAACTCATACGTTCCATCTGCGATTTCTTTGTAATTGAAATCAATGAAATCTGTCAGCAGGGCGATAAGCTCTGAATTGGTAGGCTTACCCTTTGCCGCGGAAACCGTATATCCGAAGATTTTATTGATTGCCACTGGATTGCCGCCCGTCCAAGTAACTTCAATCGCATGTCGAATAGCTCTTTCCACTCTTGATGGCGTGTCATTGTTTTCCTGTGAGATCTCAATATAAAGAGTTTTTGTGATACGATTAAGTTTGTTTCTATCATCAAGCGCTTTCTCAATGGCGCTGATTATATATCTGTGACCCTTAAGGCTATGTTTCACACCTATCTGGTCTAAAACCTTTCTTATAGCTATGCTCTTTTGTCTATCCATGTTTTTCTCCTTTGCTTTCTAAAAATTTGTTAACAAAGTAAATCTGTCCTTTTCCGGTAACCTTAGTGGTTTTTGTGATTCTCACGGAACCATCTGGATTCTGTACGTTACTTTCCTTAATCTCAAACAACCCCTGTTCGACATATCTTTGCTTTGGCATATTCTTTGAAGAACCGCTCTTAATTAAGTAGTCATTATCTCGCAACCAGCCGAACAATCGTTTCTGCCCGATCTGCACTCCATTCTGGCAAATCAGCTTTGCAAGATCGCCAATAAGGATTGATGTGTGGCTCGTTGATACGGCATCGGCAAAAATCTCTTTCGGTTTCATGCGCTCATTGTCAGCGATCAGTGTTTTATTATCAGATTTCAGCTTATCAATCGTCTGATCTGCAAGTTTAAGTGCTCTTGCCATAACCTGCTCCGGCGTGTTCCATGCTTTTTCCAGATCAATAAGGTACTGGCGCACCGCCTTGCCCTCTGGCGTTCTTTGAATCATGCAAATCTGTTTTGCCATATCTACGGAAATATCGTAGTCAACTGATGGTCTGCCGCCGCTTTCGGTGGTTTCTCCCATTTTTGGGAAAAACTCATTTCCCTCTGTGAAACCATACTCTTTCATGCGCTCAAACCATGTTGTAAACTTGGTTCCAATGTGTAACTGCTCATGCAGTTCTCTTGCCGACACGGTTTGTGTGTCAAAATTAACTTTTACAAGTTCGTTCATAAATCTCCTTTCTTAAAATTTCATCAATCGTCACTCCCAGAGCATTTGCAACAGATTCGAGCTTGTCAACCCTTGGCACTGAACTATTCCATTTACAAATAGCTCCATTTGCCAATTTTGCTTTCCTTTCTACGAAAGTGACGCTCACACCTTTTTCTTTACAAATTTCTTTGATTCTGTCGTAAATTAAATATCCCATTTTTCTACTCCAAGAAATACTCAATAGTTACACCGAAGTAATCAGCAATCTTTTTCAGCTTGTCAACCTTTGGTTTGCTCTTTCCAGACTTCCAATCAGAAAATACTGTTGGGGCAAAACCAATATCTTTAGCGACTCGATATGCAGTAATTCCTCTTGCCTTTACAAGCTGATTGAATTTCTCGTACATCTAATTCCTCCTTTCTTGAATTTAGTTAGGATATTCTGTATAATTGTGTCGTAACTTATTTACCAATTTCTGGAAGGAGGTAACTATGACAGTTACAGGAATTTGTCCTATCCTTGGGGAAGAACACTCAATAGACGTTGAGTATATTCCAAGTCGTACACTCGAAGGAACTTCGTATGCAAAAGGACGCTACGAATGCGATCATGCGTCCTATGGTGGCAAATGCAGTTTTGATAATAATTGTCCCATATACGAATCCGCGCCAGAACACAAAAGATAAAAAGTTACAAGGGATTGAGCCTAGCAATAGGCTCTTTCTCTTTTTGCAAAATATCCTAACTTTGTATTGAAAATAGTTAGGAAATCCGTTATAATATAGTTTGTTCAGAATTATATTACTTATGGATTCCCTTTTAGTTA